>Ga0209643_1000308_pt1 | contig 107016 bp, 115 predicted proteins | sample AutmiccBRH37_all_FD_187383 | JGI IMG/M metagenome (GOLD analysis project Ga0209643, IMG submission 187383) | Deep subsurface microbial communities from Mt. Terri, Switzerland - Autotrophic microbial communities BRH/37_all (SPAdes) (version 2) | ecosystem: Environmental > Aquatic > Deep...
AACACCAGGATTAACGAAAAAACCGGGCATTTAGACCCGGTTATGAGACCCGAAAGGGCAACGTTTCAAAAAATCACACTTGGCAGTGAATTGACTCGGCTGCGACATCGAGTTTTTCAACAGAATCGGTCGGCTGCCGTCCTTCGCTGCTGACGATAGCAGCCATTTGGCGGCTTACTGCCAAACGTCGGCAACCTGTACGACACCGGTCATTCAGCTGAGGCGACGCCACCGGCCGCAATGGCCGATGACCAAACGGACGCGGTGGGCCGTCAGAAGCTGCTGGAATTTGAGCTGTCCCGTAACGCCTACTACGAGGTGCAGCGGCAGCATGGTTGCTGAACGGGAGGTCTGCTGACAAAGGAATCTGCATTCATCCCTGAAGATGCCTTCGTGCCCAGGCCAGAACGGGCTGCAGGCGGGGCGGCAGCAACTTCTCCGCTTCGTCGAAGCTCACCCAGCGCCACTCGTGATGCTCGGGGATTCCGAGTTCCGGCGAGATCGGCAGGGTAATGGCGTTGCGGGTGGTTTCGGCCAGGTAGTAGCGCGCGATCTTGCCGTGGCGATAGGGTGCGGTTTCGCAGAACACCTCGCCCCAGCGAAAGGCGAGATCGGTGATCGAGGACTCCTCCGCGGTTTCACGGACGGCCGCATCGAGGGGCGTCTCATTCGGCTCCACCGTGCCCTTGGGGAAATCCCAGTTGCGGTAGGAACGCAGGACCAGCACGCGCCAGCCGCCGTCTTTCCGGCGTACGACGACTACCCCTGCGGAGAAGGCGGACTTGGATTTCATGGGTGTGCGGTCCGAGCATAAACCGATCATGACACGACAGGTCCGGCCGGACGCTGTAGATAAGCGACGCTGCGCTGGCCGAACTGGCCCCCGGCTTTCGGCCCGATCTATGGTACAAGGCCGCTCAAGCGTGCGATCTGGCGCGAATTGGAAAACCGGTTGGCACGAGGAATTCTTGCTGGGCATCTTGCCAATACACGGTCCCCGTCGATGTGCGTGGCGGGCAATTCGTGTTCGCCAAAGACGAGGCGGCTGAGATGGCTTGATCATTTGACACAATGGAAAAAAGGCCCACGATGTGTCATCCCTCGCGGTTTTTTTTATGGGCCGATCTGTGCCTGCGTGGGAGCAGTATTTTCCCTCTCAGAGCATGCTGCGCAATGTTGATCCACCGATGTCCTGGAGTGGCCCCAATGGGTTCCTGTTTTGCTCCCGTTCATGGATCAGGGGCTTGCCGCCAACCAGTTTGTACACAACAACGTTGTCCTTGATGAGCAGCATGCCGTTGAATTGCCAGCCCATTACGTCCACCTGACGTTTGAAGTTCAGAAAATCAGCCCAGAAATTACCAGAGCGGATGCGTTTGATGGATCTCTGTTCAATTTCGAAGCCCGTGCAGGCCGTTTTTCCCCTGATGCAATCCCTTACCCCGGTATCGAGCTCGTTGGGATCGGTTGTCGGGCTCGGGATAAAGCGGCGCACGACATCCGAATAGTTCAGGAGGGTGATATTCGGCCTGGAGCTGGGGGCCAGTCCAAGCGCCTTGAGGTCCTCGACCGTGGTTTGATACGGAATGACCTTGTCGAAGGTGTGCTGCGCTTCTTCAAAACTCCGCCATGGTCCCTCGATAACGGCATCACCACGTGGCAGAAGAGAACTGCATCCCGCCAAACCGAGGCAAACAAAAATTGCTAATTTTTTCAAGATTAAAACGTTCCTTCCCCAAAAATGAACTCTTCTGCTTGTCATCCAGCGTCGTGGCTCTCCAACTGGACCACCCGGAGCCCCCCACCAAACTCGCGTTTTCTATCACGGTGGCCTCGGGCCAAGCGCCAGCGATAAAAGGGTTGCGGCTGACGGAATCGTATCATTTTTAAATCGACCAGCTCTGCGTAGTTGATGGCAGGAAAGCGAGCCGCCACTTGTTGGTCTTCTTACTCGCTGAAAATCCGTGGTGCGGGAAATCCGCTTCCGATCACCATGGAAGATGCAGTGAGCCTGTCCGGATGCAGCGCGCCCCGAGGAAAAAACATGCAGCAAACTGCTCCATATCCAGACCTTCCAACAAGGGGAAGCGAGCTCTACACGTTTACGGGTGGGGGAACCTGTATCTGGATTGTCGCCGTTATGAATCGACAGCCGGAATATTGGCAAACCGGTTTGATTGATGATGGGCAAGTTCGCTTGCGAAGCCAACCGAGGACTTCCCATGGGGCAAGCCGAAGTGGAGAAAGGCGTTAAAGGAGGGTGATTTTCACCATGCATTTTTGTCTGTCACCCCGCCACGCCCTAGAATGAAGACATTCCCGTATCCGTGAGCTGTCTTGTCTGCCATCCGGATTTTTTCCCGTCTGCTGCTGTGCGCCATGCTGTGCGCTGGGCCGGCGCACGCTTTGACGGTGGAGGTGGCGGCGCCGGACGAACTCAAGCCGCTGCTGGACCAGTACCTGGAAGCGGCACGGGCGGCGCGGTTGGGCGAGACGCTGGACGAGGCGGAACTGGCGCGGCTGCGCGGGGTGAGCGAGGAAACCGCGCGCGAACTGCTGGCGACCGAGGGGTATTTCTCGCCGCAGATCGACAGCAGTCTGACGCAGTTGGAAAACGACTGGGTGATGCGCTTTGCGGTGACGCCGGGGCCGCGCACCCGGGTCCGCACCCTGAAGATCGACTTTGCCGGGGCGCTGGCCGACGCGGATGGGGCGGGGGCGCGGTTGCGCGCACGCGCCGAGCGCAATTTCATGCTGCAGCCGCCGATGCCGTTTCGCCAGGCCGACTGGACTGCAGCCAAGGTGGCCGTGCTGGGGCCGTTGTTGACGGTTCGTTATCCGGCGGCGCAACTGGCGGCGAGCGAGGCGCGCATCGACCCCGCCATCCAAGCGGCGGATTTGAAGCTGACGGTGGACAGCGGGCCGGCGTTTTTTTACGGCCAGCCGGCGATCAGCGGCAACCAGCGCTATGCCGAATCGATCATCCGTAACCTGAATCCGCTGAAGCCCGGCCAGCCGTATCGCCAGCAGGATCTGCTGGACTACCAGGCGGCGCTGGAGGCCAGCGGCTATTTTGCGCAGGCCACGGTGCGCATCGAGCCCGATCCGGCGCTGGCGGCTGCGGTGCCGATCCAGGTGGCGGTGGTGGAGCGGCCGGAAAAGCTGTTCAGCGTGGGGGTCGGCATCAGCACCGACACCGGGACGCGGATGTCGATGTCGTGGGTGCACCGGAACATCCTGGATCGGGGCCTGCGCCTGAAGCTCGATGCGCGTGTGGAAGAAGCGCGGCAAACCGGCGGGGCGGAACTGGCCTGGCCGCACGATGCCAAGGGCTACGAAAACAGCCTCGGCCTGCAGATCAAGGAGGAGGACATCGAGGGGCAGGAAACGCGCGCCACCGTGCTGGCGGCCAAGCGTACCCGGACGCGCGGGCAGATCGAGACGACGTTGTCGTTGCAGTACCAGACCGAAGAGCAGGAAGTCGGCGAGGTGGTGAGCGCGAACAATCAGGCGCTGACCGCCAACTATGCGTGGACCCAGCGCACGATCGGACGCGCCTTTTATCCGCGGCGCGGCTATGTGCTCACCTTGCAGGGCGGCGGCGCGGCCGAGGCGCTATTGTCCGACACCAGCTTTGTTCGCCTGTACGGTCGCCACACCCAGTATTTCCGCGCCGGCGACAACGGGCGGCTGATCCTGCGCGGCGAATTCGGCAGCGTGCTGGCGCAGACACGCGAGGGCATTCCCACCGACTTCCTGTTCCGTGCTGGCGGCGACAACTCGGTGCGCGGCTATGCTTACCAGAGCCTGGGGCGCACGCTTGAGGGGGGGGTGGAATCGGTGCGTTATCTGGCCACCGGCAGCGTCGAATACCACCATTTCTTCGAAGGCAACTGGGGCATGGCGGTGTTCGTCGACGCGGGCGATGCGGCCGACAGCCCCGGCGCCCTGTCGCCCGCGTTCGGCTACGGCGTCGGCGCGCGCTATCGTTCGCCGGTGGGGCCGATCAACCTCGACCTGGCGTACGGCGAGGCCACTGACGAATTCCGCCTGCATTTTTCGCTCGGGGTGTCGTTTTGAGGCGCGTTGCCTGGGGGCTGGGGTCGCTATTGGCCGCTTTGGCCGTACTGGTTTTGGTTGTGTTGTGGCTGACCACCACGGCCACGGGATTTTTGTGGCTGGCAAAACAGGCCACACCGTTGAGCGATGGTCGCCTGGTGCTCGAAGGCGTGGAAGGTCATTTGGGCGCGTCGGTCCGTATCCAGAAACTGATCGTCAAGACGGATACGCAGCGCATTACCCTGCAGCAGGTGAAACTGGACTGGCAGCCCCGATCGCTGTGGCATCGACTGATCGAGATCGACCTGCTGGCGGCGCAACACGCGCGGGTGGATATTCTTAAAAAAGATCCCACCCCCCCGGCCTATCCTGGCACCTTGCGCTGGCTGTTGGACATCCGGGTGGCCGCATGGGAGGTGGCGCAACTCGACGTGGTCGACATGGGGCAGACGCTGCGCTTCAACGCGCTGCATGGCAAGGTGGACGGCAGGGGCGACCGCTTTGACTTGATTGCCGCAGCCGGGACGCCGTGGGCGGACGTGAATGGACAGTTCGGTATCCAGAAGGATGCACCGTTCAAATTGCAAGGCCAGTTCAATGCGATTCGGAACACGCCTGTGCCGGTGCAGGCCACACTCGGACTGACGGGCGAACTGGCGGCGATTGATTTCAAGCTGGATGCCCTGGCTGAAGGCATGAATGTCATGGCCAGCGGGCTGGCGGCGCCGTTTGCGCGCGTGCGTTTACCCCGGCTGTTGGTGGCCGGGGAGGGGATTGATCCAAGCCAGTTCGTGGCCGACGCGCCCAGCGCCGATCTGGCGTTTTCCGGGATATTCGAGGGCCAGCCGGGCGAGCGCCTGCTCGGCACCTTCAGCCTTTCCAACCGGCTGGCCGGGCGCCTCGACCAGAATCGCCTGCCGCTGGCCAACCTGACCGGCGCGGTGTTCGGCGACAGCACCCGCGCCGACGTCAGCGACCTGGTCATCGACCTCGGCGCGGCCGGGCAATTCACCGGCGACGGCCAGTGGCGCGACGGCCGCTTTACGGTGAACCTGGAAAGCCCGCGCCTGAACCTCGCCGGGCTGCACAGCGACCTCAATGCCACCCGCATGCGCGCCGTGTTGCAGCTGGCGGGCGATGCGACGCGCCAGACGCTCGACGGCGAGGTGACCGAAACCTGGGGCCAGGGCCGCTTCACCCTCAGCCATGCCGACGCGATCCTGCGGCTGGAGTCGGCGAACTTCAGCGGCCAGGCCGGACGCCTGACCGCGCAGGGTGAACTGCGGCTCGTTGCCGACCGCGCGTTCTCCGCCGAATTCGACGCCACGCAGATCAATCCGGCGCGCTTCGGCAAGTTCCCGCGCGGGCGGCTGAATGCGCGCGGTAAGGCGAGCGGCGCGCTGCTGCCCGAGCTGCGCCTGCAAAGCCAGTTCACCCTGCCGCCGGGCGAGCTCGAAGGCCGCCCGGTAAAAGGACAAGGTCGGCTGCGCTACGAAAACCGGCACTTGGCTGACGCCGACATCGACCTCGATCTGGCCGGCAACCTGGCCAGGTTCAAGGGCGCTTTTGGCCGTGCTGGCGACCGCCTCACCTGGAACATCGACGCCCCCGCACTGGCGCGCCTCAAGCTCGGCCTGGCCGGGCGCCTGACCAGCACCGGCAGCGTCAGCGGCGACCCCGCTGCGCTGCAAATCGAGGCGGCGGTGGCCGCCAGCGGTCTGCGCCTGCCGGGCGACATCGCCGCCGACGCGCTGGATCTTGAGCTCGATCTGCAGGCCGCAACCAGCGGCGCCTTCAACGGCCGGCTGGATGCGCGCGGGGTGACGCTGGCCGGGCAGCGCCTGAGTGTCGTCCGCGCCGACCTGCAGGGCCGCCGCAATGCCCACACCCTGACGCTCGACGCCCGTATGCCCGATTGGCAGGTAACGGCGAGCTTGGCGGGCGGGCTGGACGAGCAACAAATATGGCGCGGAAAACTGAATCAGGCCGCGGCGCAGGGACCCTGGCCGATGCAGCTGACAGCGCCCGCCACCCTGCTGCTGTCGCGCGAACGGCAGCAGGTGAGCGATCTGGCGCTGACGCTGGCGGGCGGCCGCCTGAGCGTCGAGCAGTTCAGCCGCCAGGGCGTTCAGTTGGCCAGCCGCGGCGCGCTCGCCAACCTGCCGCTGGCGCCGCTGCTGGGGCTGCTGAAAACCGAGCCGCTGTTCACCACCGATCTCAGGGCCGATGGCGACTGGAATCTGCGTGCCGGCGACAGCCTCGACGGCCAGCTGCGGCTGCGCCGCCAGTCGGGCGATGTACGGATGAAGGAGCCGGCGCAGAGTCTGGGTCTGACGATGCTGGCGCTCGACCTCGATGCCGTGGCCAGCCGCGTGACCGCTCACGTCGAGGCGGCCAGCCGCGAAGCCGGCCAGCTGCGCGCCGATGGGCAGGCGACGCTGCTGCGCGAGGGCGCCTTCTTCACCCTGCCGCGCACGGCATCGCTGGCGTGGACTGCGCAGCTTGACGTGCCCGATCTGCGTCTGGTCAGGCTTTTCATTCCGGTTGGCATTCGCGCCGATGCCCGCCTCAACGCCCAGCTCACGGGAAGCGGCACCCTGGCTGCACCGCGCATCGACGGCCGGATTGCCGCCGACGCGATCCGTTTTTCCATGCCCGAGGAAGGCGTGGCGATTACCGACGGCACGCTTAAACTCATTCTGGAGGACGACCGCGTGCGGGTGCAGGAAGGCGTGCTGAAAGGTCAGAGCGGGCGCATTCTGGTGAGCGGCGAGGCGCGACTGCGGGATCCGCAGGCCGGCCTTGCGCTCACTTTCGAAAAATTTGCCGTCACCAACCGCAGCGACCGGCGCATTGTCATTTCCGGCGTCAGCCAGCTCAACCTCGATCTGAAACGCCTGCAACTGACCGGTGAATTTACCGCCGACCGCGCCCGCCTCGAAACCCCGGAAGCCAGCCGCCCCAGGCTGTCGGAGGATGTGGTCGTGGTCGGCCAGCCGCCGCGCGAAAAATCCGCCGCGCGGCGCATCCCGCTGCTGCTCGATCTCAAACTCAATCTGGGCGACGATTTCCTGTTCAAGGGCGGCGGGCTCGACGCGCGCCTGGGGGGGCAGTTGCGCGTGTTCACCGCGAACGGTGTGCTGCGCGGCGAAGGGCGCATCCAGGTAGTGAAGGGGCGCTATGCCGCTTATGGGCAATCGCTCGACATTGAACGCGGCGTGCTCAGCTTCATCGGCCCGATCGACAACCCGGGGATCGATGTCCTGGCGGTGCGCAAGACGCCCACGGTCAAGGCCGGCGTGCAGGTCCGGGGCACGGTGCAGCGCCCGCTGGTGACGCTGTATTCCGATCCGGCGCTGACGGATACCGAAAAGCTCTCCTGGCTGGTGCTGGGGCATGGCCTGGAAACGGGGGGGCAGCAGGAATTTGCGCTGCTTCAGATCGCCGCCGGCGCGCTGCTGGGCCAGGCGGAATCGGTGGGCATGCAGGCGCAGCTGGCCGAGGCCCTGCACATCGAAAGCTTCGGCGTGCATGCGGGCGAGGGCGAGGATCTCTCCAGCGCCGTGGTCAGCGTTGGCAAGCGCTTGTCCTCGCGCACGATGCTGAGTTACGAGCAGAGCCTGGACGGACTCAGTCAAGTGGTGAAAGTGCTATACCAATTGTCGCCGCATGTGCGGCTCGAAGCGCAGGCCGGCCAGCAGAGCAGTTTCGACGTGTTCTACACTCGGGAATACGACTGAAGCGGCTTGTCCGCGAAGGACGCAAAGGGACGTGAAGTCTGTAATGCAAGGCGGGGGGTCAGGCCATTCCTGCACGGTTTCATTCACTTCGCGTCCCTTTGCGCCCTTCGGGGATGGATACGCGGTTTGCAGGCTGAACCGATCAAACCGGGATGGTAGAATCGGGCGCATGTTCGACGTCCGCATCCCCGCCATGAATTCCTTGCGCCGATTGTCTGCTCTGTCCGGAGGCGGCTGCTGATGCGCATCCTGCTGTCCAACGACGATGGTTATTTTGCCCCTGGCCTGGCCGCGCTGGCGCTGGCGCTTGCGCCGCTGGCCGACATTACCGTGGTGGCGCCCGAGCGCGACCGCAGCGGCGCGTCCAATTCGCTCACCCTCGACCGCCCGCTGATGCTGCGCCAGGCGCCGAGCGGCTTTTATTACGTCAACGGCACGCCCACCGATTGCGTGCATCTGGCCGTCACCGGCATGCTGGACCACATGCCCGACATGGTGATTTCCGGCATCAACCACGGCGCCAACATGGGCGACGACACCATCTATTCCGGCACCGTCGCTGCCGCCACCGAAGGCTATTTGCTGGGGATTCCGTCGATTGCGGTGTCGCTCGCCAACCACAATGCGCTGCACTTCGACGCCGCCGCGCGCGTGGTGGTCGAACTGGTGCAGCGCATCCAGGCGCAGCCGCCGACCGAGCCGATGCTGCTCAACGTTAACGTGCCGGATCGCGCCTGGGACGATTTGAAAGGCCTCAGCGTGACCCGGCTGGGCAAGCGCCACAAGGCCGAATCGGTGGTGAAAACCACCAACCCGCGCGGCCAGACCGTCTACTGGGTGGGCGCGGCCGGGCTGGCGCAGGACGCCGGCGAAGGCACCGATTTTGATGCTGTCGCCAACGGTTTCGTTTCGATCACCCCGCTGCAAATGGATTTGACCCGCTTCAGCCAGATGGACAGCGTGAACGCATGGCTGAAACGCTGACCCCCCGCGCCGGCATCGGCATGACCTCGGCGCGCACGCGTGGCCGCATGGTCGAGCGCCTGCGCGAGCAGGGCATCAAGGACGAAATGGTGCTGGCGGCGATGGGCAGCGTGCCGCGCCACCTGTTCGTCGACCAGGCGCTGGAATCGCGCGCCTACGAAGACACCGCGTTGCCGATCGGCTTCGGGCAGACCATTTCCAACCCCTACATCGTCGCGCGCATGGCCGAACTGGCGCGCCACGGCGAGAACAGCCAGGGTCGGACGCTCGGGCGCGTGCTGGAAATCGGGCTGGGCTGCGGCTACCAGGCCGCGGTGCTGGGCAAGCTGGCGCGCGAGGTGGTGTCGATGGAGCGCATCGCCGCGCTGGTCGGCAGGACGCGCGTGCGGCTGCGCGAACTCCGGGTCAACAACGTCAAGCCCAAGCACGGCGATGGTATGCATGGGGCGAAGGATTTCGCGCCGTTCGATGCCATCGTGATCGCGGCGGCATTTGCCGAGGTGCCGCAGGAACTGCTGGCGCAGCTGGCCGATGGCGGGCGCCTGGTGATGCCGCTCGGCCATGCCACGCAGACGCTGTGCGTGATGGAACGTCAGGGCGATGCGTATACCGAGCACCTGCTGGAAGGGGTGAAGTTCGTCCCCCTGCTGCCCGGGGTGGCGTGATGCGGACGGCTGTCTGGAGTCGCGCGATCGGAATGGCCGCCGCAGGGCGCGCACCCGTCGCCTGGCTGGGCCTGTTGCTGCTGCTGGGTGCCTGTACCTCGCCCGGGCCCGCGCCGGTAAGCGATCGGTCCGGGCGCACGGCCGGGTCCGAGGCGCCACGCCCCGTCACGCCGCAGATCGCGCCGTCCACCAATGGCCTGCATACCGTGCAGCGCGGCGAAACGCTGTATGCCATCGCTTTCGCCAACGGCCTCGATCACCGCGAGATCGCCATCTGGAACCGACTTGAGTCGGCCGACCGTATCCTGGTTGGCCAGGTGCTGCGGCTGGCGCCGCCGCCGGGGGCGGTCGAAATCCGGCCGCTCGACGACGAACCCGCGCCGAGCGCGCGTCCCTTGGACGAGGCAACGCCGGCGGGGCCGCCGGTGCTGCGCGAACCACAAGCGGTGTTGCGGGCGTATTCCGAGGCCGGCTGGGCGCAGGTGTCGGGCGCCCCGGTGGCGGCGGTGGCGCCCGCCGTGGCCAGGGCCAGGCCGGCGCCTGCCGCAGCGATGCCGCCGCCTCCGCCGCCCGCCGCAAGCGGGCTGGTCGACAGCTGGCTGTGGCCGGCCGAGGGCACGCTGGCTGGGCACTTTGGCGCAGCGGGTGGCAAGGGCATCGACATCGTCGGGAAGCGCAATGCGCCGGTGATCGCGGTGGCGCCCGGCAAGGTGGTGTACAGCGGCAGCGGCCTGCGCGGCTACGGGCGGTTGCTGATCGTCAAGCATGCGGGCGAGTTTCTCTCAGCCTACGCGCACAACGAAACGATTCTGGTGAAGGAGGGCGACACGGTGGCCGCTGGGCAGAAGATTGCCCTGATGGGCGACAGTGACGCCGACCGGGTGAAGCTGCATTTCGAAATCCGCCGCTATGGCAAGCCGCTCGATCCCCTGATCTATCTGCCGGAGCGCTCATGAGCCACGACCCCGGCGATGAATCGGATGACCTGACGCCTGAAGAATCCGAAGCGGAGTCGCAAGCGCCTGCGGACACCAGCGAGGAACTGGCATCGGCCATCCTCGACGAGCCGCAGGTCGACGTCACCCAGCTTTATCTCAACGAAATCGGCCAGGCCCCGCTGCTGACGGCGGAAGAGGAAGTTGTGCTGGCACGGCGCGTGGTCGAGGGCGACTTCGAGGCGCGCCAGACCATGATCGAGCGCAACCTGCGGCTGGTGGTCAACATTGCCAAGCACTACGCCAACCGCGGGCTGACCCTGCTCGATCTGGTGGAGGAGGGCAACCTCGGGCTGATCCACGCGCTGGAAAAATTCGATCCCGAGCGCGGCTTCCGCTTTTCGACCTACGCGACCTGGTGGATCCGCCAGAACATCGAGCGCGCGATCATGAACCAGTCGCGCACCATCCGCCTGCCGGTGCACATCATCAAGGAACTCAACATCTACCTGCGCGCCAGGCGCCATCTGGAAACGCACGGCGTCACCGACGCCACATCGGACGACATCGCCGCCCTGACCGGTCATGCGGTCGAGGATGTGCGCCGCATCATGCAGCTGAACGAGCGGGTGGCCTCGCTCGATGCGCCGCTCGATGTCGATCCCATGCTGTCACTGGGCGAGGCCATCGCCGACGAAAACGCCCATCTGCCGGATGAAATGCTGCTGCTTGAGGAAGTCGGGCACCACGTCCGCGAATGGCTGGGGCAGCTCAATGATAAGCAGCGCTGGGTGATTGAGCGGCGCTTCGGCCTGAACGGCTGCGAGACCTGCACCCTGGAAGAGCTGGCGATGGAACTGCAGGTCACCCGCGAACGCGTGCGGCAGATACAGATGGAAGCCCTGCGCGTGCTGCGGCAGACGCTGCGGCGCCGCGGCATCTCCAGAGACGAGTTGTTTTGACGTGCCGTCATGCGTCGCGGGGGCGCCAGGCGGCGGCGCTGCAATGATCGACTGGCCGCAGATCGACACCGTCTTCCTCGACATGGACGGCACCCTGCTCGACCTGCATTTCGACAACCATTTCTGGCTTGAGCACATGCCGCGCCGCTATGCCGAGTACCACGGCCTCGCGCCGGAGGTGGCGCGTGCGCATCTCACCGCGCATTACGCGCGTCACAGCGGCACGCTCAACTGGTACTGCCTGGATTTCTGGAGCAGCGAGCTCGCGCTCGACATCCTGCAGTTGAAGGAAGAAGTCGCCCACCTGATCGCGGTGCGCCCCGACGTGCCGGCCTTCCTGCAGGCGGTGCGCGCGTCGGGGCGCCGCGTGGTCATGGTGACCAACGCGCATCCCAGGAGCCTCGACCTCAAAATGCGCGAAACCCGCATCGACGCCTATTTCGACGCGCTGATCTCGTCGCACCGGGTCGGCCTGCCCAAGGAGCACCCGGATTTCTGGCAGGGCCTGCAGGCGACCGAGCCGTACGACCCGCGCCGCACCCTGTTTGTCGACGACAGCCTGCCAGTGCTGGAAAGCGCACGCGCCTACGGCATCGCGCACCTGCTGGCGGTGTGCAATCCCGATTCGCGGCAACCGCACAAGGATTGCGGGGCGTTTTTGGCGATCACCAGTTTCGAGCAGGTGATGCCGGACGCGTGAGTTGTCTCATTGCGAGGTGTGTAGCGCTGAAGCAATGACGGGCTCAATTCCCAGCCGCAGGCTCGATCAACACCGCCGCCCCCACGTTCCGTCCCTCTGCCGCAAGAATATTGTAGGTGCGGCACAGCGCGCCGATGTCCATCACCTCCAGCCCGATGCGTGCATCCATCAGCGTGCGTGTGAGCGAAGGATGGGGAAAGCGTTGCCGGGGGCCGGTACCCAGCAGCAGGATATCCAGTTCGTGACGGGCTACCCATTCAAAATGGTCGGCGGTCAGCGCCTTAAAACCCTGTCCGGCCCATGGCGCGATCTCGACGCCACGTGCGGTCAGCAGCAGGCTGCTATCAAAACGCTGACCGTTGACGAGGACGTGATCGTCGCCATAGCCGGTGAACAGCAACTGGCTGACGTCGGAGTTGAGGTGCAGTTTCATGGTGAAACCATAGCAGATTCAGTGAAATTACGGGTGTCGCTCACTGCAACGACGTTTGCCGGGGCAGGGCGGCTCCGGTAAAATCGCGCGTTTCCCAAGGCGTTGTTTTGCCTTGATTTTGCGCAGTTGACCAGGAAACCCACCGTGACGGCTGACAACAAGCCATGCTTACGCACCATCCGTAAATCGTCCAAGCTCGACAACGTCTGCTACGACATCCGCGGGCCGGTGATGGCGCGCGCACGGCAGATGGAGGAAGAGGGTCATCGCATCATCAAGCTGAACATCGGCAACCCGGCGCCGTTCGGCTTCGAGGCGCCGGAGGAAATCGTGCAGGACGTGATCCTCAACCTGCCGAACGCCTCGGGCTACAGCGATTCGAAGGGGCTCTTCTCGGCGCGCAAGGCGATCATGCACGAGACCCAGCGCAAGGGCATTCCCGGGGTGCAGATCGACGATATCTTCATCGGCAACGGCGCCTCCGAACTGATCGTGATGGCGATGCAGGCGCTGCTGAACAACGGCGACGAGGTACTGGTGCCGGCGCCCGACTATCCGCTGTGGACCGCGGCGGTGAGCCTGGGCGGCGGCAAGCCGCGCCATTATCTGTGCGACGAGGGCGCCGGCTGGCTGCCCGACCTGGACGACATCCGTGCCAAGATCACGCCGAACACGCGCGCCATTGTCATCATCAACCCGAACAATCCGACCGGTGCGCTGTACCCGAACGAGTTGCTGCTGGAAATCCTGGAGATCGCGCGCCAGCACCAGTTGATCGTGTACGCCGACGAGATCTACGACAAGGTGCTGTTCGACGGCGTGATCCACACCTCGATCGCCTCACTGGCCGAGGATGTGCTGGTCGTCACCCTCAACGGCCTGTCGAAGAACTACCGCGCCTGTGGCTACCGCTCGGGCTGGCTGATCGTGTCGGGCGACAAGCGCCACGCCAGGGATTATCTGGAGGGGCTGAACATGCTGGCGTCGATGCGCCTGTGCTCCAACGTGCCGGGGCAGTATGCGATCCAGACTGCGCTGGGCGGCTACCAGAGCATCAACGACCTGGTTGCGCCGAGTGGCCGGCTGACGCGCCAGCGCGATCTGGCGCACGAGCTGCTGACTTTGATTCCAGGGGTGACGTGTGTGAAGCCAAAGGCGGCGATGTACCTGTTCCCGAAGCTCGACCCCAAGCTGTATCACATCCACGACGACCAGAAATTCATCCTTAACCTGCTCGAAGAGGAGCGCGTGCTGGTGGTGCAGGGCAGCGGCTTCAACTGGCCGCATCCTGACCACATCCGGGTGGTGTTCCTGCCGCACGAGGAAGAACTGACCGAGGCGATTTCGCGCATGAGCCGGTTTCTCGACCGCCGGCGCGCGCATCGCTGATTTTTTTATTTTTTCACCCGCGAAGGACAGGAAGCACGAAGAAAAACCCTAAAAGACAGATTTTCAAGGGTTGCCTTTTTTGTTTTGAATGTACTTCGCGTCTCTTTGCGTCCTTCGCGGATCAAAGTTTTTGACTGAGATTATTTAAATGAAACCCATCAACGTCGGCCTGCTGGGCCTGGGAACTGTCGGGGGCGGCACGCTCACCGTGCTGCGCCGCAATGCCGAAGAGATCACCCGCCGCGCCGGGCGCGAAATCCGCGTGGTGCGCGCGGCGGTGCGCGACCTTGAAAAAGCCCGTGCGCTGGCCGGCGACCTGCCGCTGACGACCAATCCGTTCGACATCGTCGACGATCCCGAGATCGATATCGTGGTCGAACTGATCGGCGGCCTGGAGCCGGCGCGCGAACTGGTGATGCAGGCGATCGCTCACGGCAAGCACGTGGTCACCGCCAACAAGCATCTGGTCGCCAAATACGGCAACGAAATCTTCGCGGCGGCGCAGGCACGGGGCGTGATGGTGGCGTTCGAGGCGGCGGTGGCGGGCGGAATTCCCATTATCAAGGCGCTGCGCGAGGGCCTTACCGCCAACCGCATCGAGTGGCTGGCCGGCATCATCAACGGCACCAGCAACTTCATCCTCACTGAAATGCGCGACAAGGGGGCGGCCTTCGACGATGTGCTGAAGGAGGCGCAGCGCCTGGGCTATGCCGAGGCCGACCCGACCTTCGACATCGAGGGCATCGACGCCGCGCACAAGCTCACCATTCTGTCGGCGATCGCCTTCGGCATCCCGATGCAGTTCGACCGTGCCTACACCGAGGGCATCTCCAAGCTCACGCGCGAGGACGTGCAGTACGCCGAAGAACTGGGCTACCGCATCAAGCTGCTGGGCATCGCGCGTCGCGCCGAAAACGGCATCGAACTGCGCGTGCACCCGACGCTGATTCCCGAGCGGCGCCTGATCGCCAACGTCGACGGCGCGATGAACGCGGTGCTGGTCCTGGGCGATGCCGTCGGGCCGACGCTGTATTACGGCGCCGGCGCCGGTGCCGAGCCGACCGCCTCCGCGGTGGTCGCCGACCTGGTCGACGTTACCCGCCTGCACACCGCAGACCCGCACCACCGCGTGCCGCATCTGGCGTTCCAGCCGGACCAGCTTGCCGCCACGCCGATCCTGCCGATGGACGAGGTGCGCACCGCGTACTACCTGCGTCTGTGCGCCTTCGACCGCCCCGGCGTGCTGGCCGACATCACCCGCATCCTGGCAGATGGTGACATTTCCATCGACGCCATGGTGCAGAAGGAGCCTGCCGAAGGCGAGGAGCAGGTCACCATCATCCTGCTGACCCACATCACGGTGGAGAAGAACATCAACGCCGCGATCGCCAGGATCGAGGCGCTGGATACCGTGGCGGGACAGGTGATGCGCATCCGCCTTGAAGAGCTGGCGTCCAAGTAAAAAAGGTCAGGCAATGAATTACCTCAGCACACGCGGCCTCGCGCCGCAACTCCGCTTCTCCGAAATCCTGCTCGGCGGGCTGGCCAGCGACGGCGGCCTCTATGTGCCGGAGACCTACCCGCACCTGACTGCCGCCGAACTCGAAGCGATGCGCGGCATGAGTTACCGCGAACTCGCCTTCGCCGTGCTGTCGCGCCTGGTCGACGACATCCCGCACGACGATCTGCGCCGCCTGATCGACAAGACCTACACCGCCGACGTCTATCGCTACACCAATCCGGGCGAGAACGCCGAAGACATCACCCCGCTGAAAACCCTGGAACCCGGTCTGCACGTGCTGGCGCTGTCGAACGGCCCGACGCTGGCGTTCAAGGACGTGGCGATGCAGCTCCTGGGCAACCTGTTCGAGTATGTGCTGGCGAAGACCGGCGGCGAATTGAACATCCTCGGCGCCACCTCGGGCGACACTGGTTCCGCAGCCGAATACGCGATGCGCGGCAAGCGCGGCATCCGCGTTTTCATGCTGTCGCCCGAGCATGGCATGACGCGCTTCCAGCAGGCACAGATGTATGCGCTCACCGACGCCAATATTTACAATCTCGTCATTCGCGGCGTGTTCGACCAGTGCCAGGACATCGTCAAGGCAGTGTCGAACGACCTCGAATTCAAGACGAAGCACCACATCGGCGTGGTCAACTCGATCAACTGGGCGCGCGTCGCGGCGCAGAGCGTGTATTACTTCAAGGCCTATTTCGCGGCGACCCACAGCAACGACCAGGACGTGTCGTTCTCAGTGCCGTCGGGCAACTTCGGAAACGTATGCGCCGGCCACATCGCGCGCCAGATGGGCCTGCCGATCAGGAAGCTGATCGTCGCTACCAACGAAAATGATGTCCTCGACGAGTTTTTCAGGACCGGCGTCTACCGCCCGCGGCCGGAGACGAAACATACTTCCAGCCCGTCGATGGACATTTCCAAGGCCTCCAATTTCGAGCGCTTCATCTTTGACCTGACTGGACGCGACGCTGCAAAAACCCGCAGCCTGTGGAGCGCGGTCGAGTCCGGCGGCAGCTTCGATCTGAATGCGGATGGTCTGTTCAAGCGTGTCGCCGAATTCGGCATGGTCTCGGGTTCGAGCAACCACGCCAACCGCATCGACACCATCCGCACCGTGTACCAGCTGTACGGCACCATGATCGACCCGCACACCGCCGACGGCCTGAAGGTCGGGCTGGAGCACCGCGAGCCCGGCGTACCGCTGGTCTGCATGGAGACCGCGCAGCCCGCCAAGTTCGAGGACGCAATCCGCGAGGCGCTCGGCATCGAGCCGGTGCGTCCGTCCGAGCTTGCGGACCTCGAAGCGCATCCGCAGAAGAAGCACGTCATGGACGCCGACGTCAATGCGGTCAAGCAGTTCATCGTTGACCACGCGGGTTGAGCGGTACGCCTGGCGGCGATGAACCAGGCGGACGACGCCGGCAAAGCCGAGCGTTCGACGAGCTGCTTGCCCAAGTGCGCGCCTGCACGGTCTGTGCCGCGCACCTGCCGTATCCCCCGAAGCCCATATTCAGCGCCTCGCCCACCGCGCGCCTGCTGATCGTCGGCCAGGCGCCGGGCCGACGCGTGCACGAAACCGGCATCCCGTGGAATGATCCCTCCGGCGATCTGCTGCGGCAGTGGCTGGGCATGACGTGCGAGCAGTTCTACGACGTCTCGCGCATCGCCATCGCCCCCACCGGCCTGTGCTATCCCGGCACGGTCAACGGCAGCGATCTGCCGCCGCGTCCGGAATGCGCGCCGCTGTGGCATCCGCTGCTGCGCGCGGCGATGCCCGACATCCGGCTCACCCTGCTGGTCGGCGCCTATGCGCAGGCGCATTACCTGGGCCGCCGCCGTGGCCGCACCCTGGGCGACACGGTGGCCGCCTGGCGTGAATTCGCCCCGGACTATTTCCCGCTGCCGCACCCCAGCCCGCGCAATCGTCTATGGTTGAAGCGCAATCCCTGGTTCGAGCAGGAGGTGTTGCCGGCCCTGCGCGAACGGGTTGGAGCCGCGCTGGCGACAGGCGATAATGGCGGCGCCCGCGAGCATGTCTAACAATTAACCAAGCACCTCAGGATCGAACTCCGCATGAAACTCGTCACCTCGCTCACCAGCCCCTATGGCCGCAAAGCCCGCGTGGTGCTGCTGGAAAAGAAAATTCCGTTCCAGCTCCAGGTCGAAAATCCCTGGTTGCCAGACAGCCCCGTTGCCGGCCTCAATCCGCTCGGCAAGGTGCCGGTTCTGGTGCTGGAAGACGGTAGCAGCGTGTTCGATTCGCGCGTCATCGTCGAGTATCTCGATCACGTCAGCCCTGTGGCCCACTTGATCCCGTCGGAACCGAAAAGCCGCATGATCGTGCGCGGCATCGAAGCCCTGGCCGACGGCGTCACCGATGCCACGGTGGCGGTTTACCTGGAAAAGAAACGCCCGCCCGAACAGCAGAGCAGCGACTGGCTGGTGCTGCAGGAAAAAAACCTGTTCCGCGGGCTGGGAGCCCTATCGGAAGCGCTGGGCGAAAAGCCCTGGTACCTCGGCAACAGCATGACGCTCGCCGATGTCGCCTGTGGCTGCACGCTCGGCTACCTGGAACTGCGCGCCCCTGGAATCGACTGGCGCACCGCGCATCCCAATCTGGCCAGGCTCGCCGACAAGCTGGCGACGCGCCCGTCGTTCAAGGAAACGGTGCCCGTCGTCTGAACCGTCATTGCGACGAAGCCGAAGCAACCCGACGACCTCGGATCGCCACGGCTCTATGAGCCTCGCGATGGCCCCCGGCTTCGTTACGCAGAGAGCATGTGGCCCACCGCCGCGACCCTGTCCCGCGGCAGCGCCGCTGCGCTGCAATTTAGAGCCCTTCCAAAAGTACTATTTCAATTTCATGTGGCCTAGAATTACCATTTATCGTCTTGCGGATGCTTTTATCCTCTTGCTGATACTGGAATTTTGAGACGGAAGCCGCATTGGGATGCGGTGAGACGTCGGCGGCATGGGTGGATGCTGCGCGTGCTGTGCTTCGCAATCATCCATTGACTTAAAATGAATCAAACGTTTTGCCGCTCGCGGCCAACGAACCATTTGGATTGAATGATGGCAGACGAAGCTCAAAAAGAAGCTCAAAAAACCGAAGGCAAGGGTTTCAGGAAATGCCTGAGCTTGCGCATGACCGTGTTCGGCGCTGTCGTGGCCGGCATTCTGGGCGGCGTGATCATCTGGGGTGCCCTCAACATGGGCATGGAGTATACGAATCGTTCGGATTTCTGCATGTCCTGCCATGAAATGACCATTCCTTTCGAGGAACTGAAGAAAACTGTCCATTACAAGAACCGCAGCGGGACGACGGTGCAATGCGCGGATTGCCATGTCGCCAGCAGCAAGACCCCTGCCGACTACCTGTTCAAGTCGATGCAAAAGATCATTGCTGCGCGCGACATCATCGGGCACATCAAGGGTACGGTCGACACGCCGGAGAAGTTCGAGGCGCATCGCCTGGTGATGGCGAAGCGCGTCTGGGCGCAGATGGAGAAGCGCGACTCGAAGGAATGCCGCAACTGTCACGACTTCAACACCATGGATCCGGAAAAGCAGAAGGACCGCTCCGTGGTCAAGCACGAAGGCGCCATCGAGGACGGCATGACGTGCATCGACTGCCACAAGGGGATCGCCCACAAGGCGGTGCATCAGCTGCTGGAGCAGGAGCAAGCAGCCCCGGCGGCGCAGTAAAGACTATGCTGTCAATACGTGCGGCAGCCGCCCGCCGATACATTTTCGGATTATTTGAAGGAGCGTAGAGATGAAAAAGATCGCATTGTTTTTAACCGGCGCACTGGTCGCCGGTGGGGTGTCCGCAGCGCCGGACTGGAGCAAGGTTCCCCAGCGCAAGATGACCTTGTTCTATCCGGGCCAGGCCTCGCTTGAATGGGTGATGAACAAGCCTGACCACTCTGCGGTACCGGATATTGTGAATAAGAAACGCACGTGTGCGAAGTGCCACGAAGGCGATGCCAACGAAATCGGCGACAACATCGTTGCCGGCAAGCCGGTCGGCAGTTCCAAGACCGTGCTTGAACCTACGCCTCCGGCCGGCAAGGCAGGATCCATCCCGGTGACATTCCAGGCCGCGCATGATGGGGACAAGATCTATTTCCGCTTCGAGTGGGTGCCCCCCAAGATTGGTACGAAGAAGCTCGACAAGAAGAATGAAGTCAAGCTGACCATGATGTTCGACGGCGGCGGCACGGTCGAAGGCGCCGAAATAAATGGCTGCTGGGCAACCTGCCACAGCGATCTGCGTACCATGAAAAACGCCAAGGACGAAAAGAAGACCAAGTACATCAAGAACGGCAATCTTGCCTCCGGCAAGTTCATGGACCTGATGCAGTACCGCAGTGGCGAAAAGACGCCGGTTGACGGATATGTCGCCGAATCCCGTTACATGGAAGGCGGCAAGGCGCTCGTCAAGGCGGAGGGCAAGAAGGAGGGCAACAAGTGGGTGGTGACCCTCGAGCGTACTTTGGCCGGCGGCGGCAAGGGCGACCATGCCATTGCTGCCGACAAGGTATATAACTTCGGCTTTGCGATTCACGAGGACTACACCGACGCCCGCTTCCATTATGTTTCGCTGGGCTATCAGTTCGGGCTGGATAAACCCAATCCGGGCGTGAAGAGCTACATTGACGTACAAAAGCAATAAGGACAAAGTGGTTTTGGTTTTTGACTACGCTTTGCGTGGGCGAGCAGTACTTTCATCAAACCTGAGGAGATAAAAAATGACGATGAAGTGGAGAGGATGGGCGCTGACCACAGGCGTCCTGGCTATATCTGCGATGGCGCAGGCGGCACCGCCAACTGCGGCGATGCTGTCCAATGCCTGTGCTGGCTGTCATGGAACCAACGGCGGCAGCGCCGGCCCGAGCATGCCGAGCCTGGCCGGTCAGTCGAAGGAAGCCATCGTCGACGCCATGACGAAATTCAAGAGCGGCGCACGCCCGGCATCGGTCATGGGCCGTCTGGCGAAGGGCTACAGTGATGCCGAGATCGCCGCCATGGGCGAGTTTTTCTCCAAGCAGAAGTTCCATGCCACGAACCAGTCCCTTGACCCGGCGAAGGTCGCCAGGGGCGCCAGCCTGCAGGAAGCCAACTGCAGCCGTTGCCATATCGATGACGGCAAGGAAGGCAAGGACGACACCCCCGTCATGGCCAGCCAGTGGCTGACTTATCTGCAGATGCAGATGACGGACTATCTGACGGGCCATCGCAAGATGCCGGAAAAGATGAAAGAGAAGGTCGATCCCATGTCCAAGGAAGACCTGGACGCCCTCTTGCACTTCTACGCTAGCGTTAAATAATAAGGGAGGAATGAACATGACTCTGGAACGCAGAAATTTCCTGAAGCTGCTCGGCGCCGGCGCCGGCGTCGCAACCGCCGGGCTGGCCGGTTGCGCCACACAACAGCCTGGACCTGCCAGCGCATCTACACGCAAGGTGGTGGTGATCGGCGGCGGCTACGGCGGCACGATCGCCGCCAAGTACGTTCGCATGATGGATCCGTCCATCGAGGTGACGCTGATCGAGCGCAACGACCATTTCGTGTCCTGCCCGTTCTCCAATCTCTATCTCGGCGGACTGATGAAGGACCTGTCGCCGCTGACCATCAAGTATGACAAGCTGGCCGCCAACCACGGCATCAAAGTGGTCCAGGCCGAGGTCACCGGCATCGACGCCGCGGGCCACAGCGTGACGACCAGCAAGGGCGTTTTTAAGTACGATCGCCTCGTGGTTTCTCCCGGCATCGAGTTCCGTACCGACGAGATCAAGGGCTACGATATGGCCTCCACGCCCGAAATCATGCCCCATGCCTGGAAGGCAGGACCGCAGACCATCCTGCTGCGCAAGCAACTGGAAGCATTGAAGCCGGGCGACAACGTGGTGATCTCCATTCCCTTGGCGCCCTTCCGCTGTCCGCCCGGCCCCTACGAGCGGGCCAGCATGATTGCCATGTACCTCAAGCAGCACAAACCCGGCTCCAAGGTCATCATTCTTGACGCCAACCCGGACATCGTCTCCAAGAAGGGCCTGTTCATGAAGGGTTGGCAGAAGCACTACGATGGCCTCATTGACTACCGTGCGGCCAAGAAGGTCACGGAAGTGGATACCCGGAATATGACCGTGCTGATCGAGGGCGTCGAAGAAGTCAAGGGCGGCGTCATCAACCTCATCCCGCCCCAGAAAGCCGGTCATATTGCTCATGTCGCCGGCCTGGTGGGTGACGACAAGAAGTGGTGTCCGGTCAATCCAATGACTTTCGAATCCACCCTGCACAAGGACATCCATGTCATCGGCGATTCCTCGATCGCCGGAGCCATGCCCAAGTCCGGCTACTCGGCCAACTCGGAAGCCAAGGTCTGCGCCAGCAGTATCGTGGCGTTGATGAACGGCAAGGAGATCACCGAAATGTCCGGCATCAACACCTGTTACAGCTACCTGTCAGCCAAGGAAGCCGTCAGCGTCACCGGCGTCTATCGGGTGAACAAGGAGAAGAATGTCATCGAGGCGGTACCGGGCTCGGTTGGCGTCTCTCCCGATCTCTCCGAGGTCGAAGCGATCTATGCCGAAAGCTGGTTGAAGAACATCCTGACCGAAATGTCGACCTGATCGCTGCTTTACGCGCCAAACAAACCCCGCCGTTGCGGGGTTTGTTTTTTGGAGCCCCCGGAAAATGCTGGGGCAAACTTGGCCGGATCCATTCCGGCTGTTGTAAGCTTCCTATCGGGCGAGCGTTCCCGCACAGGGGTTGACGTTCCCGCTTGGCGCATTGATGCCGCTTGGAACGGGGGGCGCCATGAATGAGCGTACTTCCCTAATGGAGGGGCCTATGTCCCATGCAGTAGCGACCTTGGCAGGCGGCTGTTTCTGGTGCATCGAAACGGTGTTCAACCGGCTGCGCGGCGTCGAATCCGCGGTGTCGGGCTACATGGGCGGGCACACGGCGAACCCCACTTACGCGGACATCTGCAACGGCGACACCGGCCACGCCGAAGTGGTGCAGGTGCGCTTCGACCCGGACGTGATCTCGTATCGCGAGCTGCTCGAAATCTTCTTCACCCTGCACGACCCGACCCAGCTCAACCGCCAGGGCAACGACGTCGGTACCCAGTACCGCTCGGCGATTTTCTGGCACACGCCGGCGCAGAAGGCCGAAGCGGAAGCGGTGATTGCCGAGCTCAGCGCAGCCCAGCAATTCGACGCGCCCATTGTGACGGAAGTCGCCGAGGCGACGATGTTCTATCCCGCCGAGGATTACCACCAGGGCTATTTCGACAGCAACCCCAATCAGCCTTACTGCCAGTTCGTGGTTGCGCCGAAGGTGGCGAAGGCGTGGGCGAAATTTGCTGCGCGCCTGAAAGACTGAGCGACCGGCTCAGGCCTCGTCGTTGAAGCCCAGCGAGGGCAGTTCAAGCCCTTCGATCTCCTGCAACGACTTCCCCGCGATCCCCTGCAGGTCGCCGTACATCCCGACCGTTGCCCCCATCACCCGCATGATCTGTTCTTCGCGCTTGGCCCACTGTTTCATGATGACTTTTCTTTCCTTGTCGAGGTCTTCCTGCATGGTGGAAAACGCCTCGACAATGGCTTCCACACGCTGACGGAAGCGCGGGCCGGTGAGGTACTGGTAGACCATGTCGGGTCTTGGTCTGCTGGCCTTCAGTCGTTTCGCATCGAACGGGAATTTGCCGCGCAACAGGTTTTCAAGCTCCAGTTCCTGTACCTCGCCCTGCAACTGCTGCGAGCCCTGTTCGGCGCGGCGCTTCAGGTCCTCGATCTGTTTCTGCATCGCGGCAATGGTCTGCTCCTTCTCCATGACCTTGAGCCGCTGTTCGTCCTCGGCTGCAATTCGGGTGCGATCCTTTTTCAGCTGCGTCTCGACCTGGTTGGCCACGTCCTCGTCCAGCTTGTTCTTGGCATCGGCAAGCTGCTTTTCCTTGTCGCGCATGGCCTGTTCGCGCGCGGCAATGTCGCGGTCCTTCTGCGCCAGCTGCTGCTCGAACTGTTGGCGTGTGGCCGCGATCAGCGGCGCCGCCAGCGATTCGGTGAGCTTGATTTCCGTTTTGCAGTTGGGGCAGGTGATGGTGGGTTCGGTCATGACTCAATGTCCTTCGAGGTGTTTGACGCCGATGCCGGGCAACGACCGCCAAGCGTCGTTGCAATAATTTTCAAGCGCGAGGCTGACAGGCACCGAAGTGCCTGCATCTATCAGCCGGGCTGTTGTCTGGGCGATTCGCCCGCCTGCATGCCAGGATTTATTTCGCGCTTTTCAGCCATGAATCCTTCAGCGTCACCGTGCGATTGAACACCGGCGCACCGGGTTGCGAATCGACGCGGTCGGCGACGAAGTAGCCGTGGCGCTCGAACTGGAAGCGGTCTTCTGGCGCGACGTCGCGCAGGCTGGGTTCGAGCTGGGCGCGGATGACGCGTACCGAGCCGGGGTTCAGATCACGCAGGAAGTCGCCGCTTTCTCCGCCCGGCTGGGCGGTGGTGAACAGGCGGTCATACAGGCGCACCTCTGCCTCGTACGCATGCGTTGCCGAGACCCAGTGGAGGTTGCCTTTGACCTTGACCGAGTCGGCGCCGGGGGTGCCGGATTTGGTGTCGGGCAGGTACTCGCAATGCACCGCGGTGATGGTGCCATCGGCGTCCTTGCCGCAACCGATGCAGGTGACGACGTAGCCGTAGCGCAGCCGCACGGAGTTCCCCGGGTAAAGGCGGAAATAGCCCTTGGACGGGGTCTCCATGAAGTCCTCGCGCTCGATCCACAGTTCGCGTGAAAACGGCACTGCGCGCTTGCCCAGATCGGGCTGCTGTGGATGGTTGGGGGCGAAGCATTCTTCCGACTGGCCTTCGGGGTAGTTGTCGATGACGAGTTTCACCGGGTCGAGCACTGCGATGCGGCGATGCGCGCTGTCGTTCAGCAAGTCGCGCTGGCATTCCTCGAACACGCTGTAGTCGATCCAGCCGTCGGACTTGGATACGCCGATGCGGTCGGTGAAGCGGCGGAAGCCTTCCGGCGTGTAGCCGCGGCGGCGCGCGCCGACGAGGGTGGGCAGGCGCGGATCGTCCCAGCCACTAACATGTTTTTCTTCCACCAACTGGATCAGCTTGCGCTTCGAGAGCACGACGTAGGTCAGATTCAGGCGGGCGAATTCGATCTGCTGCGGCAGCGGGCGGGTGAAGAAACTGCCGTCGGCCAGCTTGTCGAGCAGCCAGTCGTAGAACGGCCGCTGGTCCTCGAATTCCAGGGTGCAGATCGAGTGCGTGATGTGCTCGATCGCATCCTCGATCGGGTGGGCGTAAGTGTACATCGGGTAGATGCACCAGGCGTCGCCGGTGTTGTGGTGATGCGCTCTTTTAATTCGATAAATCGCGGGGTCGCGCAGGTTGATGTTGGGCGAGGCCATGTCGATCTTGGCGCGCAGCACATGCGCGCCGTCGGCAAATTCGCCGGCGCGCATCTTGCGGAAGAGGTCGAGGTTTTCTTCCACGCTGCGGCTGCGGTAGGGGCTGTCCTTGCCCGCTTCGGTCAAGGTGCCGCGATAGGCGCGCATCTCGTCGGCGTTGAGCGAATCGACGTAGGCATGGCCGGACTGGATCAGGTATTCGGCGCAGGCGTACATGGTGTCGAAGTAGTTCGACGCGAAGTAGAGGTGCTGGCCCCAGTCGAAGCCCAGCCACTTCACCGATTCAATAATCGAGTCGACGAATTCCTGGCTTTCCTTCTCCGGGTTGGTGTCGTCGAAGCGCAGGTGGCATACCCCGCCGTAATCGCGTGCCAGGCCGAAGTTCAAAAAGATCGACTTGGCGTGGCCGAGGTGCAGATAGCCGTTGGGCTCGGGCGGGAAGCGCGTTTCCACGCGGCCGCCCCATTTCCCGGCGGCGTTCTGCTCGTCGATGAGGTTGCGGATGAAGTTGGCGGCGGGGGCGGTGTCGTGCGACATGATGGGATGCGGTGCTTGAAAGCGTGAATTGTAGCGGGTTCAAATAATGATGCCGCCGCCGAGGCAGACTTCGCCGTCGTACAAAACCACCGACTGGCCGGGTGTGACCGCCCATTGCGGGGCGTCGAACGCGAGTTCCAGCATGCCGCCGTCGAGCCGGGTGATGCGGCAGGCGGCGTCGGTTTGGCGGTAGCGGGTCTTCGCGGTGCAGGGCTTGCCTGGGTCGGGGGCCGTGCCGCTGATCCAGTTGAGTTGGCCGGCGGCGAGCGTCGAATGCTTGAGCAGCGGGTGCTCGTGGCCCTGCACCACGACCAGCGTATTGGTCGCCATGTCCTTGGCGGCGACGAACCACGGCTCGTCGCCGCCGTCCTTCTGCCCGCCGATGCCGAGGCCCTGGCGCTGGCCAAGCGTGTAATACATCAGGCCCTGATGCTGGCCGATTACGTGACCCTCGGGTGTTTTCATCATGCCGGGGTCGCGCGGCAGGTAGCGTTCGAGGAATTCACGGAAGTTGCGCTCGCCGATGAAACAGATGCCGGTGCTGTCCTTCTTGGCGGCGTTGGGCAGGCCGATCTTTTGCGCTAGCGCGCGCACTTCGGGCTTGGGCAGCTGCGCCAGCGGAAACAGGGCAGGGCGGAGCTGCGCCTGGCTCAGGCGGTAGAGAAAATAGCTCTGGTCCTTGTTGACGTCCGTCGCTTTCAACAGCGTGGCGCGGCCGGCGGCGTCCGCGCCCTTGCCGACGTAATGCCCGGTGGCGATGTATTCGGCGCCGCGCGCGATGGCGTCGTCGAGAAAGGCCTTGAACTTGATTTCGGCGTTGCACAGCACGTCGGGGTTGGGGGTGCGGCCGGCCCGGTATTCGGCGAGGAAGTAGCTGAACACGCGCTCCTTGTACTCGGCGGCGAAGTTGACCGCCTCGATCTCGATGCCGAGCACGTCGGCCACCGCCAGTACGTCGAGAAAGTCCTGGCGCGCGGTGCACTGCCCGGTGTTGTCGTCGTCGTCCCAGTTCTTCATGAAGACGCCGAGTACGTCGTAGCCCTGCTGTTTCAGCAGATAGGCGGCGACGGCGGAATCGACCCCGCCCGACATGCCGACGACGACTTTAGTCATGCGTACTCCCCGTCATTGCGAGGCGAAGCCGAAGCAATCCAGGCTGTGCTCGTTCGCTGCTGGATTGCTTCGTCACTTCGTTTCCTCGCAATGAAGTAATGAAATGTTCATTGGTGCGCCACGAAATCGAGCGGAAAGCGCCGCCCGGCCAGGTAATCCTCGACGCAGCGCATCACCAGCGGACTGCGGTGCGGCGTGGGGTGGGTGGCGAGCTCTTCGGGCGTCAGCCATACGGCGCGCACGATGCCGGTGTCCAGCGCGCGCCCGGCGTCTACGCCGCTGACGTCGCAGACATAGGCGAAGCGCAGATAGGTGATGTCGCGCCTCGGGTAGTACGTGCTGTAGCAGCCCAGGAGCGCCCGCGGTTCGACGTGGTGCGCGGTTTCCTCCAGCGCTTCGCGGCGCACCGCGTCGGTCAGCGTTTCGTCGCGCTCCCAGTGGCCGGCCGGCTGGTTGAGGCGCAGGCCTTCGGCGGTGTGCTCCTCCACCAGCAGGAATTTGCCGTCGCGTTCGACCATGGCGGCAACCACCACGTGCGGGGTCCAGATGTACCCTGAAGGGCATAAATCAGACATGCAGTTCCTTCCATTCTCCGGGCTGCAGCGCGCCCAGGGTCCATTCGCCGACGGCGGCGCGGATCAGGCGCAGGGTGGGGAAGCCGATCTTGGCCGTCATCCGCCGCACCTGACGGTTCTTGCCCTCTTTAATCGTGAGTTCGATCCAGGCCGTAGGGATGGCCGCGCGAAAACGGACCGGCGGGTTGCGCGGCCACAGGCCGGCGGGTTCGTCGATCATGTGTGCGGTGGCCGGGCGGGTCACGAAGTCACCGAGATCGATGCCGTGGCGCAGGGGGTCGAGGTCGTCCTCGGTTGGCGCGCCCTCGACCTGCGCCCAGTAGGTTTTGGGCAGTTTGTGTTTGGGGTCGGCGATGCGGCTCTGGAGGCTTCCGTCATCGGTTAAAATCAGCAGTCCTTCGCTGTCGGCGTCGAGCCGCCCGGCCGCATATACGCCGGGCACGCCGAGGTGGTCGCGCAGGCCCTGCCAGCGCCCCTCGGGGGTGAACTGGCTCAGCACGCCGTAGGGTTTGTTGAACAGGATCAATCGCGCCACGCTGAAAGACGAACTTCCGGAAAGACACCCATTTTAACGTTACACGAGCCGCCTCCATGACTTATCAGCACATCCAGATTCCCGCCTCCGGCAAAAAAATCACCGTCAACGCCGACAACACGCTGAACGTTCCCGACACCCCCATCATCCCCTTCATCGAAGGCGACGGCACCGGCGTCGACATCACGCCGGCGATGCGCCGCGTGGTCGACGCCGCGGTGGCCAGGGCCTACGGCGGCAAGAAACAGATCGCCTGGATGGAGGTGTTTGCCGGCGAGAAGGCGGTCAGGGTCTACGGCGCCGACCAGTGGCTGCCCGACGAGACGGTGCAGGCGGTGAAGGACTACGTGATCTCGATCAAGGGCCCGCTCACCACGCCGACCTCGGGCGGAATGCGCTCGCTCAACGTGGCGCTGCGCCAGATGCTGGATCTGTATGTGTGCCTGCGCCCGGTGCGCTACTTCCCCGGCGTGCCGAGTCCGGTGAAGGCGCCGGAAAAGGTCGACATGGTGATTTTCCGCGAGAACACCGAGGACATCTACGCCGGCGTCGAGTGGGAAGCCAATTCCGAGGCGGTGCAGAAAGTCATTGCCTTCCTGCAGCAGGAAATGGGCGTGACCAAGATCCGCTTCCCGGCCAGTTCGGCCATCGGCATCAAGCCGGTGTCGGTCGAAGGTTCGGAACGCCTGATCCGCAGGGCGATCCAGTACGCCATCGACAACAAGCGCCGCTCGGTGACCCTGGTTCACAAGGGCAACATCATGAAGTTTACCGAGGGCGGCTTCAAGAAGTGGGGCTACGAACTCGCCGCGCGCGAATTCGGCGCCAAGCTAATCGGCGAAGGCCCGTGGATGGAATTGCCGAACGGCATCGTCATCAAGGACGTCATCGCCGACGCCTTCCTGCAGCAGATCCTGCTGCGCCCCGAAGAATACGACGTCATCGCCACGCTCAACCTCAACGGCGACTACATTTCCGACGCGCTGGCGGCGGAGGTCGGCGGCATCGGCATCGCGCCGGGCGCCAACCTGTCCGACACCGTGGCGATGTTCGAGGCGACCCACGGCACCGCGCCCAAGTATGCCGGCAAGGACTACGTCAACCCGGGTTCGCTGATCCTGTCGGCCGAAATGATGCTGCGCCACCTGGGCTGGGTCGAAGCGGCCGACCTCATCATCGTCAGCATGGGAAAAGCCATCGCCGAAAAAACCGTGACCTACGACTTTGCGCGTCTGATGGACGGCGCGACCGAGGTGAAGTGCTCGCAGTTTGCCGAGGTGATGGTCGCGAAGATGTAAGGTTGTTCATCCAGCAACAAAAACCCCGCATCGGCGGGGTTTTTGTTGCCTGGTCCAAGCACTCAATCCCGCGGCTGAATGTTGGAAGCCTGCTTGCCCTTGGGGCCCTGGGTGACTTCAAAAGAGACTTTCTGACCTTCTTTCAGGGTCTTGAAGCCATTGGACTGGATGGCGGAAAAATGTGCGAACACATCCTCGCCGCCGTCATCGGGGGTGATGAAGCCAAACCCCTTGGCGTCGCTGAACCACTTGACCGTACCTGTTGTCATTCAAACTTCCTCCTTGGCGTGAGACCCAACATAACCGCGATAAGCACAATTGCGCTGGCGGATGACGTGACGGCGGGAATGATTGGCCGTCGGTCTGAATTCAAGCGCGCTACCCGGTAATGTTCCTGCGGTAATGCCAAGCCCTTACGGTTCTTGAAACAAACTCATTACTTTTTACTACCTGGAATGCATTTTTTCAAGCGGAATGCTTGAAGAAACAAGGGCATCGGCCGGACTGTGGTTTCCTGCCAACCCGGGATTCCAGAAATGAGAGAAAGCGGAGATTCTTCCTGGCGTGCCGGCACGCCGCAGTCACCCGGATCGATGCGGTAGGATGCGCGGCATGCGCACCTGGGACATCTTCTGCAAGGTCGTCGACAATTATGGCGACATCGGCATTGCCTGGCGGCTGGCGCGCGGGCTGGTCGGCGAGCATGGCCTGGCGGTGCGGCTGTGGGTGGACGATCTGCATGCGTTTCAGCGCATCTGGCCGGCGATCGATGCGAATGCGGCTGAGCAGGCCTGCGAAGGGGTGAAGGTGTGTGCGTGGCGCACGCCGTTTGCCGCGGCAGTGCCGGCGCAGGTGGTGATCGATGCCTTCGGCTGCGCCCTGCCTGAAGCCTATCTGGCAGCGATGGGCGAGCAGTCGCCGCCGCCGGTGTGGATCAATCTCGAATACCTCAGCGCCGAGCCCTGGGTGGCCGAACACCATGGCCTGCCGTCGCCGCATCCGCGGCTGCCGCTGACGCGTTATTTCTTCTTTCCCGGTTACACGCCGGACACCGGCGGCCTGCTGGCCGAGGCAGACCTGGACGCGCGGCGCGCCGCGCTCGTGCAGCGCGGAACCGTCGCATTCTGGCGCCAACTGGGGCTGCAGACGCCGCCGCCGGGCGAATTGCGGGTGTCGCTGTTCGCCTACGAGAATCCGCCGCTGCCGGCCTTGCTCGATGCCTGGGCGGCCGACCCGCACCCCATCACCTGCCTGGTGCCAGAAGGCCGGGTCATTCCGCAACTGGCGGCGTGGCTGTCGGTGCCAACTTTACAGGCGGGCGCGTCGCATCGGCGCGGCGCCCTGCGACTGCGCATCCTGCCGTTTCTGGACCAGGATCGGTACGACCATCTGCTATGGGCATGCGATCTGAATTTCGTGCGCGGCGAGGATTCCTGCGTGCGCGCACAGTGGGCGGCGCGTCCGCTGGTGTGGCAGGCCTATCCGCAGGCCGACGCGGCGCACTGGGATAAGGCGAACGCGCTGCTGGCGCACTACACGGAGGGGCTGGATGGCGCCGCGGCACGCGCGGTGAGCGCAATGTGGCGGCACTGGAACGGGATGCCGGACGCGGATGACCTGGCCGCCTGCTGGACGGTGTGGCGGTCGCACCAGGCCGTCATCGAGGCGCATGCGGTGGCCTGGTGCGACCGCCTCAGGCTGGCCGGGCGGCTCACCGACAAGCTGGTGGATTTTGCGGAAAATAAGATAAAATGCGGGGTTTTCTCAAACTCTTAACAGCGCTCTCGCAGCAGGATACATCCATGAAAATCGCACAGGAACTTCGCGCCGGCAACGTCGTGATGGTCGGAAAAGACCCGATGGTGGTGCAAAAGGCCGAATTTTCGAAATCGGGCCGCAATTCCTCCGTCGTTAAAATGAAACTCAAGAACCTGCTCACCGGTTCGGGTACCGAGAGCGTCTACCGCGCCGACGACAAATTCGAAACCGTGTCGCTGGAGCGCAAGGAATGCACCTATTCCTACTTCGCCGATCCTCTGTACGTGTTCATGGACAGCGACTACAACCAGTATGAAATCGAAGCCGACAACCTCGGCGACGCGCTGAACTACCTCGATGACGGCATGCCGGTCGAAGTGGTGTTTTACGACGGCAAGGCGATCTCGGTCGAGATGCCCACCACCGTCGTGCGCGAAGTCGAATACACCGAGCCCGCCGTGCGTGGCGACACCTCCGGCAAGGTGATGAAGCCGGCGCGCATCAAGCCCACCGGGTTCGAGCTGCCGGTCGCCGCGTTCGTCGACATCGGCGACATGATCGAGATCGACACCCGCACCAACGAATTCAAGCGCCGCGCCAATTGAGCGTGGTTGTTGCCGACTTGTCGGCTTTAGTGCATGAATGTTGCTGCTTTAGCAGCTTTACAGTCATGGCCTCCTCCTTGCGGGGACAACCACGGCCTGCCCCTTGCGGGTAAATACCGGTAAGTCCGGCGCTTGACCAAACAAAAGGCAGCTGCGGCTGCCTTTTGTTTTTGGGTCGCGCGCAGCGGCGTTAAAATAGCGGGCTGCATTTCCGCTTTCGCCCCATGACCGATCCGCATTTCATCCACCTCCGCCTGCACACCGAGTATTCCGTCACCGATGGCCTGGTGCGCGTAGGCGAGGCGGTCAAGCGCGCGCGCGCGGCGGGCATGCCCGCGCTCGGGCTCTCCGACCTGTCGAACACCTTCGGCTGGGTGAAGTTCTATCGCGCCGCGCGCGGCGCCGGCATCAAGCCGATCTTCGGCTGCGACGTGTGGGTGACCAACGCCGCGGACAGGAACCGCCCTTCGCGTCTGCTGCTGCTGGTGCAGCATCGCGAAGGCTATCGCCGCCTGTGCGATTTGCTCACCCGCGCCTATCTGGAAAACCTCTATCGCGGCCGCGTCGAAGTCGATCCGGCCTGGCTGGCCGGGGGCACCGACGGCCTGCTGGCGCTGTCGGGCGGCGACAGCGGCAACGTCGCGCAGGCGATTCTCGACGACAAGGCCGACGCCGCGCGCGCCGCAGCCGAAGCCTGGGCCGCGCTGTTTCCCGGGCGCTACTATCTGGAACTGCAGCGCTTCGGTCAGCCGCACGCCGAACGCCTGATCGACGGTCTGCTCGACATCGGCGCGGCGCTGAACCTGCCGTCGGTGGCCACCCATCCGATCCAGTTCATGCTGCCTGACGACTTCAAGGCGCACGAGGCGCGCGTCTGCATCGCCGAGGGCATGATGCTGGGTGACCCTCGGCGGCCGCGGCCGTTCACCGCCGAGCAGTATTTCAAGACGCCGGACGAGATGGCGGAACTGTTCGCCGATCTGCCCGAGGCGCTCGCCAACAGCGTCGAAATCGCCAAGCGCTGCAACCTCACGCTGGAGCTCGGCAAGAGCCGCCTGCCCGACTTTCCGACGCCGGACGGCATGAGTCTCGACGACTACATGCGGCAGCGATCCTTCGAAGGCCTGCATGAACGCATGGCCCACCTCTATCCCGACCCGGAACTCCGCGCCGCCAAACTGCCCGAATACACCGAACGGCTGGAGTTCGAGCTCGGTACCATCATCCAGATGGGTTTCCCTGGCTACTTCCTCATCGTGTCCGACTTCATCAACTGGGCCAAGAACAATGGCGTTCCGGTGGGGCCGGGGCGCGGCTCGGGCGCCGGCTCGCTGGTCGCATACAGCCTTTCCATCACCGACCTCGATCCGCTTGCCTACGACCTGCTGTTCGAGCGCTTTTTGAACCCTGAGCGGGTGTCGATGCCCGACTTCGACATCGACTTTTGCCAGGACGGGCGCGAGCGCGTGATCCAGTACGTTAAGGACAAGTACGGCCACGCGGCGGTGTCGCAGATCGCGACCTTCGGCACCATGGCGGCGAAGGCGGTGCTGCGCGACGTCGGCCGCGTGCTCGACCTGCCGTACCTGTTCGTCGACAAGTTCGTCAAGCTGGTGCCCAACGAGCTGGGCATCAGCCTGGCCGAAGCGCGCGAGAAGGAGCCGCAGATCGACGAGCGCGCCAGCAGCGAGGAAGAGCTCGCTGAACTGTTGCCGCTCGCCGAAAAGCTCGAGGGCATCACCCGCAACGTCGGCATGCACGCGGGCGGGGTGCTGATCGCGCCGGGCCGGCTCACCGACTTCTGCCCGCTGTACCGCGCCGAAGGCTCGGAATCGATGGTGTCGCAGTTCGACAAGGACGACGTCGAGGCGATCGGCCTGGTCAAGTTCGACTTCCTGGGGCTGCGCACGCTCACCATCCTGGCCGAGGCGGTGCGCTTCGTGCAGCGCCACGAGGACCGCAAGGAGTTCCGCCTGGAGGATCTGCCGCTCGACGATCCCGCGGTGTACCGGCTGTTCGGCGAAGGCAACACCACGGCGGTGTTCCAGTCCGAATCACGCTCGGCCAAGGATCTGGAAAAGAAGCTGAAGGGCGACTGCTTCGAGGACATCATTGCGCTGATGGCGCTCAACCGGCCAGGGCCGCTCGGCTCCGGCATGGTGGACGATTTCATCGCGCGCAAGCAGGGCAAGCAGAAGCCCGAGTATTTCCATGTCGACCTCGAGCCGGTGCTGAAGTCGACCTACGGCATCATCGTCTATCAGGAACAGGTGATGCTGGTGGCGCAGATCCTGGCGGGATACAGCCTTGGCGCCGCCGACATGCTGCGGCGTGCCATGGGCAAAAAGAAGCCCGAGGAAATGGCGGTTCAGCGCACGATTTTCCTCGAAGGCGCGGCCAAGCGCGGGGTCGACACCAAGATCGCCGAGCGCCTGTTCGACCTGATGGAGAAATTCGCTGAATACGGCTTCAACAAGTCGCACTCGGCGGCCTATGCGCTGATCGCATATCACACCGCCTGGCTCAAGGCCTACTATCCGGCCGAGTTCATGGCCGCGACGATGTCGTCGGAAATGTCCGACACCGACAAGGTGCGGGTGTTCTACGAGGACTGCCGCGCCAATGGCCTGACGATGCTGCCGCCCGACATCAATTCATCCGGCTACCGCTTCGAGCCCGTCAGCAAGACCGAGATCCGCTATGGCCTGGGCGCGCTCAAGGGCAGTGGCGAGGCGGCCATCGGCGCCATCGTCGACGAGCGCGCGGCCAATGGTGACTACAAGGGCCTGTTCGATCTGGCGCGGCGGGTCGACAAGCGCTATCTCAATCGCCGCGTGCTCGAGGCGCTGGTGAAGGCGGGCGCGTTCGACCGCATCAACGACCATCGTGCCAGCTTGCTGGCCTCGGTCGGCGCGGCGCTGGAAACCGCCGACCGCGCAGCACGCAGCGGCGGCCAGGTCGGCCTGTTCGGCGAAATGCTCGACGGCGGCGAAGACCTGATCGACGTGCCCGAGTGGTCCGAACAGGAAAAGCTGCTGCAGGAAAAATCCGCGCTCGGTTATTTCTTCAGCGGCCATCCGTTCACCTCGTACCTGGTCGAGGTGTCCGGTTTCGCCAAAAGGCAGCTCGACAGCCTGGAACCCTCGCGCGATCCGGTGATGCTGGCCGGCATTGTCGTCTCGCTGCGCACCCAGATGACGCGGCGCGGCAAGATGCTGATCCTGCTACTGGATGACGCCACCGCGCAGGTTGAGGTGGTGATTTTCAACGAACTCTACGAGCAGAGCCGGCATCTGCTGAAGGACGACACCCTGCTGGTCATCGAGGGCAAGGTGAACCGCGACGACTATTCAGGCGGCGTGCGGGTCACCGCGGAAAAGATCTATGACCTGGCAGGCGCGCGCACCCGCTTTGCCCAGGGGCTGCGGCTGGCTTGCAACGGCGAGTGCCATGCCCAGTCCAACAGCGGCCGTAAGCTGGCTGAGCTGCTCGCGCCCTATAAGGTGCAGGAGGGCGGCTGTCCGGTATGGGTGGATTACCACAACCAGAACGCGCGCTGCCGGGTGCGCCTGGGCGAGGGCTGGCGGGTGCGGCTGGACGACCGCCTGCTCGAATCGCTGGGGGGCTGGCTCAAGCCGGAGGCGGTGAACGTGATGTACTGAATGCCGGGGGATGGTAAATACGCACCAATTCGTGCCTTGGGGCAAGAAAGTAGTTGACAAGCATTTCGTTATATTAGACAATTCTAATAACGCGATGGTCTGCAAAGGCTTCTCGTGTTGTCTCCTCCAATCCTCCTCCTTTGGTGGATATTCTGCCCGGCTCCAGAGCCGGGCTTTTTTTTGCCTGCATGTTTTGGGTAGCCCGGGCAGCGACCTGCGCCGTCTCTAATCGATCCGCTTTTCGAATTCGTTTAACTGGTCGTGCGTCTCGCTGGCCTCGATCTCGATACCGTCGACCCGCGCCATGGGCGGGCCGCTGCGTGTCCATTCAATGAGCGCGTCGACGGCCTCAGCCGGACCCTGTACCACGGCTTCCACCGCACCATCGGGCGTGTTGCGCACCCAGCCCGTGACGCCCAGCCGCTCGGCCTCGCGCCGCATCGATTCGCGAAACCATACGCCCTGCACGCGGCCCCGGATGAGCAGGTGCTGCGTCTTCATACCAGGTTCACTTCACCTTCATGCCCGGCTGCGCGCCGCTGTCTGGCGACAGGATGAACAGGCCGGGCGCATCGCCCGAAGCTGCCAGCACCATGCCCTCGCTCATGCCGAACTTCATCTTGCGCGGGGCGAGATTGGCGACCATCACAGTGAGCCGTCCCACCAGCGCTTCCGGCGCATAGGCCGACTTGATGCCGGCGAACACCTGGCGCGTGCCGAGTTCTCCGACGTCGAGCGTCAGCCGCAGCAACTTGTCGGCGCCCTCGACATGGGAGGCTTCGGCGATGCGCGCGATGCGCAGGTCGATCTTGGCGAAGTCGTCGATGCTGATGGTTTCGGACACCGGCGTGGCGGTCGCCGGCTGCGCGGCATGCGCCTGCGCTTCGGCGTGGCGCACCGGCGCGGGGGGTGGAGTGGGTTCGAGATTCTGCTTGTTGGCGTCTACCATGGCTTCGATTGCTTTCGAGTCGATACGGGTCATCAGGTGGCTATATTCGTTGATGCGGTGGCGGATGAACAGGCTCTGCGCGTCCTCCCAGGCCAGCGGCGAAATGTCGAGGAAGGCCTCGACCTGCTCCGCGAGCTTCGGCAGCACCGGCTTCAGGTACAGGGTCAGCAGGCGGAAGCAGTTGAGCGCGACCGTGCAGACCTCGTGCAGTCGATACATCGCCTCGGGTTTCTTTGCCAGTTCCCAGGGTTTTTCGTCCGCCACGTACTGGTTGGCGCGGTCGGCCAGCGCCATGATCTCTCGTAACGCTTTGGCATAATCGCGCGCCTCGTAGTGCGCGGCGATGGTGTTTGCTGCGGACTGGAAATCGCCGATCAGTTCGAGGTTCGCCACGCCGTCGGCGAGCTTTCCCTCGAAGTTCTTGTGGATGAAGCCGGCGGTGCGGCTGGCGATGTTGATGAACTTGCCGACCAGGTCGGAATTCACCCGCGCGACAAAATCGTCGAGGTTGAGATCGATGTCCTCCATCGAGCCGTTGAGCTTGGCGGCGTAGTAGTAGCGCAGCCACTCGGGATTGAGCTTCTGCGCGAGGTAGCTGTCGGCGGTGATGAAGGTGCCGCGCGACTTCGACATCTTCTGTCCGTTCACCGTCAGGAAGCCGTGCGCGTACACCGCGGTCGGCAAGCGGTGGCCGGAAAATTTGAGCATCGCCGGCCAGAACAAAGCGTGGAAATACAGGATGTCCTTGCCGATGAAATGCACCAGTTCGGTCTTGGCGTCCGCGCCCCACCAGGCGTCGAAGTCGAGGCCGTTGTCCTTGGCGTACTTGGCGAAGCTCGCCATATAGCCCACCGGCGCGTCCAGCCACACATAGAAATATTTGCCCGGCGCGCCGGGGATCTCGAAGCCGAAGTAGGGCGCGTCGCGGCTGATGTCCCAGTTGTTGAGACCCGAGGCGAACCACTCCTGCATCTTGTTGGCGGCCTCGTCCTGCAGCGCGCCCGACTTGGTCCACTCGCGCAGGAAGGCCTCGCAGTCGCCGAGCTTGAAGAAGTAATGCTCGGAATCCTTGTGCACCGGCGTCGCCCCCGACACCGCCGACACCGGGTTCTTCAGCTCGGTCGGGCTGTAGGTCGCGCCGCACACCTCGCAGTTGTCGCCGTACTGATCCAAAGCGCCGCACTTGGGGCATTCGCCCTTGATGAAGCGGTCCGGCAGGAACAGGTTCTTCACTGGGTCGTACAGTTGGGCGATGGTCTTTCTTTCGATCAGGCCGGCTTCCTGCAGCCGCAAGTAGATTTTTGACGCCAGTTCGCGGTTCTCGTCGGAATGCGTCGAGTAGTAATGGTCGAAACCGATATGAAAGCCGGCGAAGTCGCGCGTGTGCTCATCCCACACGCGCTGGATCAGCGCCTCCGGCGTGATGCCTTCCTTTTCCGCGCGCAGCATGATCGCGGTGCCATGGGTGTCATCGGCGCACATGTAGCGGCAGTCGTGGCCGCGCATTTTCTGGAAGCGCACCCAGACGTCGGTCTGGATATATTCGACCAAGTGGCCGAGGTGGATGCTGCCGTTGGCGTAGGGCAGGGCGGAGGTTACGAGGATCTGGCGGGACATGAAAAAAGCCGGGCGAATACCCAAGGGGCACAAGAAGCCGGCATTTTACCGGCTAGAAGCGCGAGCCGGGCTGCTTGAGGAATTCGATTTCGTCGGCGGTGCCCGGGCGCCCGAGCAATTCATTGCGGTGCGGGAAGCGGCCGAAGCGGGCCACGACCTCGCGATGCTTGCTGGCGTAATCGAGGAAGCCATCGAACAGCAGGCGCTCGGCGGCAGCCGCGTTTTGGGCGAGCTTCTCGTACAGCGCGACGGACAGGTCCTGCATCTTGATCGACTCGGCGTGTTCCAGCGGCAGGTAGACGAACACCCGTTCGAGCGGCGTGACCTGCGTATCCTCACCGCGCTGGATCATCTCCAGGGCAAGTGCCAGTGACAGCGCATCGTAGGCAAACGACTGGCCGTGGTCGCGGTGGATGTGGTGCGGAAACTGGTCCAGCACCACGATCAGCGCCAGCCGTCCGTGCGGGCTGGCGGCCCAGCCATCGAGTTCACCCTTGCCTGCCGCGTCGAGCGTTTCGGCAAAGCGCTCTACCACGATCTGATCGTTGGTAGCGGACTTGGCGAACCACAGCGGGCGCTGCCGCGCGGCGACATCCGCCGCCGGTCCCGGTGCGCCGAACCAGAAATCGAGCACCGCATCCGGCGTGGCGATCATCGCGGTCTCAGAAAATATCGTCGGGCAGGTCGTTATGCGAGCCGTCGCAGAACGGCTTGCTCTGGGTGTGCTTGCAGTTGCACAGCCACACCGTGGTCTTTTCTGCGATGACGATCGACATTGGTTCCATGTCGGTACCTTCGTGCGAGCCGTCGCAGAACGGTTGCGTCATCGAGCGGCCGCACGAGCACCACCAGTATTCGCCGGGTTCGAGTTCGAGTTCGGCGGGATTGCGGTCATACACAACGGGTTCGGACATGGGGACTCCTGCGCAAAGGGTGCCATTCTAGCCGCATCGACCGCTTTGAAATCCTTACGGATTTTGTGTCAATTCGGGCAGCGAACCATGTCGTGGGCGCAGATTGGGCGCACGATTTCTGCATGCGATATTGCATCGCCTCAAGATCGCGGCTGTATTTTTTGTGATCGATGGAAGGGTGTTACACCGGGCACTGCCGCATGAGCAGTGCCCGGCCAGGCTTTCCCGTTGCTACGGGAAGCTCAATGGCAGCTTATTTCTTGACGCCGTTCACCACAGCCTTGAGCGTTGCGCCCGGCTTGAATGCGGGAACCTTGGCGGCCTTGATCTTCAGCTCTTCGCCGGTCTTGGGGTTGCGGCCCATGCGTGCGGCGCGCTTGCGCACCTCGAATGTGCCAAAGCCGACCAGCGTCAGCGAGTCGCCCTTTTTCAGGGTGCCCGAGATGATGTCGATCAGCGCGCCAACTGCACGTTCGGCATCCGCCTTGGTGGATTCGGTCTTGGCGGCCAGTGCGTCGACGAGTTCTTTTCTGTTCATGTTTTAAAGCTCCTTGGTGGATGAGGGGGTGAATGGGGGGAAACCCGGTTCGGATTATTGTTGAAGAAACCACTTGCTGGCAATGCACCAATTTCCGTGCCTTCAGGGCAGGTACCCAATTTTGTCGATGCCGGGCAGTTACACCTTACCCGAATCCCGCCCCGGGTGGATGCACGACGATTCATTCCTCGTCAGGGCGGGTGCCGCGAATCAATCCATAAAATTTTTTTAATCAACGGCTTACCGGTATATTCCGAAGCGCCGCCTTGGCTGGCCCGAAGGTCATGCGGCATCGCATGCTGCGGCTTTGCTGGCTTTGTCAGCTTCGGATGGGGGCGCCACGACTTCTTTTTGCGATGGGTGCCGGCATGCCCCCGAAACCAGAAATCCCGCCCCGACAGAAACCGGTGCCGCCTGAAAGCCCGCCGCCGTATGAGTTAAACTCGGTACGACAGCAAGGAAGGCACCCGGCATGACACCCGATCTCACCGCAGCAATGCATCGCCACCGGATGGATCGCGCAAGTGCCCCCACTTCGTGCGCAACCCGCATCCTTTTCAAGGCAGCATGCGCGCCGGGATCGCCGGACCATCATCGATTTTCCGTAAACAACATGAGCACGTCCAAGGCATGATCGCACCCACCAGCAAACCCTGTCCTTTTTGCCACCTCGACTCCAACCGCATCATGGCCGAGGACGATCTGACCGTCGTTTACCGCGACGGCTTTCCCGTCTCGCTCGGCCACAGCGTCATCATCCCGCGCCGCCACTTCGCCACCCTGTTCGACGCCACCGAAGCCGAGCAGGCCGCGCTGTTGAAGGCACTGGCGCATGCCAGGGACCTCCTTGACAAGTACCACCAGCCGGACGGCTACAACATCGGCATCAACCACGGCCAGGCCGGCGGCCAAAGCGTGCCGCACCTGCATATTCACCTGATCCCCCGCTACCGGGGCGACAAGGAAGACCCGCGCGGCGGCGTGCGGTGGGTGCTGCCGGACAAGGCGAAGTACTGGGCATGATGTGGAATTCAGACTTGATCAGGCAGGTAGTGCAAGATCATGCTGAAATCATTCGGTCTGAAAACAGGAACTCGACCGGGCGAAGCTGAGGCCGCCGGAGGAGATCGGCAAGGTGTTCAGCGGTATTTGGAAATATCTTTACCGGTGTTCGCATGCGCGCCCGGCAAGTTGGATTGGCAAGGTTTGGAATGCTTCGCGCCTGGCAATTGCAGCGTGATGGCATCACTCAGTCTTTCTTCTCGTCGTCCTCATCCGGAATCACCGCATCGGCAACGGCTCCGACTGTTTTAGCGGCCACCTTGACCCCCGTTGCAACCACGGTGACCGCAGCATCGGCAACCGTCACCACAGCACACCCGGACAGGGTCGAGAGCAGGATGGAAACAATCAGGGCTTGAGCACGCATGATCGGATTCGGGTAATGGAATTTTGGGAATGACGGAGCATCGCCATCGGGTGGCTGTCCAATCCCAGGGGGGGCGTTGGACTGCAGCGCTTCGAACGGATATGACAAAAAAGTGGTCGGGGCGAGAGGATTCGAACCTCCGACTCCTGCGTCCCGAACGCAGTACTCTACCAGGCTGAGCTACGCCCCGAGGCAGATGGCGGGTTCAGTGCTGAACCCATCTTGAAGAACTACCGGGAAATTCAAAAAACTGCGCGGTCAAAAACTTCGGTCAACCGCGAAAGCCGCTAATTGTAACAAAGCTGCCTTGGAATTTGAATCCGCCAGGCAAGAAATTGCTGAATTGGCCATGCGGGTTTCACGCTGTGCGACTTCGCGTGTGTATTGCAGGGCATCGGTGTCCTTGATGGCGGCAAGCACGCTCTGGAATTCGGAAAGGCCGCCGTGTTCGATGGCCTGACGGATGCTGGCGGCCTGATCCGGGGTGCCGTGCTTCATCGCGTACAAGAGCGGCAGGGTGGGCTTGCCCTCGGCGAGGTCGTCGCCGATGTTCTTGCCGGTTTTGAGGAAGTCGCCGGAGTAGTCGAGTACGTCGTCGATCAGTTGGAACGCGGTGCCGAGGTGCATGCCGTAGCGTGCCAGCGCATCTTTCTCCTCTTCGGTGCCGCCGCCGATGACGGCGCCCAGCCGGCCTGCGGCTTCGAACAGCTTAGCGGTCTTGTAGCGGATGACGCGCAGGTAGTTCTCTTCGTTGATGTCGGGGTCGTGGCAGTTGAGCAACTGCAGCACTTCGCCTTCGGCGATGGTGTTGGTGGCGTCGGACAGGATGCGCATGACTTCTATGTTGTCGATCGTCACCATCATCTGGAAGGCGCGCGAATAGAGGAAGTCGCCGACCAGCACGCTGGCGGCGTTGCCGAACAGGGCGTTGGCGGTTTCGCGGCCGCGCCGCAGTTCCGATTCGTCGACCACGTCATCGTGCAGCAGGGTGGCGGTGTGGATGAATTCAACCACCGCCGCAAGCTCATGATGCGCGCGTCCCGAATAGTTGAAGCAGCCGGCCGACAACAGCACCAGCGCAGGACGCAAGCGCTTACCACCGCTGTTGATGATGTATTCGGAGACCTGGCGGATCAGCACCACGTCGGAATACAGGCTTTGGCGGATGACATGATCGACGGCGCGCATGTCGTCTGCCAGAAAGGATTGCAGGCTCTCCAGGGACACGATTCAGGCTTGTTATTGGATAAGCCCGCAATGGTAGCAGCCCCACCGGACTTTTTCATCGCAATGCACGCATGCGAGGCATGTGCGCGAGCGGCGTATTCAAATAGCCTGCCAAATGGTTTGACTTGTTTCGGCATCACCGATAAACTTCTGCGCTTTCCTGGGTTCGTATTGGTTGGAGACCCCCCATGTACGCAGTCATCAAAACCGGCGGCAAGCAATATCGCGTGAGCGCCGGTGACAAACTTAAAATTGAAAAGCTGGACGGCGAGATCGGCAGCGAGATCACCTTTGATCAGGTATTGATGGTAGGCGATGGTGCCGACATCAAGATGGGCGCGCCCATGCTGCGCGGCGCCACGGTTACGGCCACTGTGCTGAACCAGGCCCGCGGCGACAAGATCAAGATCTTCAAGATGCGCCGCCGCAAGCATTATCGCAAGAGCCAGGGCCATCGTCAGCACTTCACCGAAGTGCAAATCGGCGGCATTACCGCATAAGGAGCTCATAACATGGCACACAAGAAAGCAGGCGGCAGTACCCGTAACGGCCGCGATTCGGAGTCGAAACGTCTTGGCGTGAAGCGCTACGGCGGCGAACTGGTTCTGGCAGGCAACATCATCGTGCGTCAGCGCGGCACCCAGTTCCATCCCGGCGACAACGTCGGCATCGGCAAGGACCACACCCTGTTCGCCAAGGCGCACGGCACGGTCAAGTTCGAGATCAAGGGCGCTGCCCGTCGTCGCACGGTTCGCATCGAGCCGGTCGCAGTGTGATTGGCTCGACGGTCTGAGTTGATTTGAACTGATTCCGATTCGTTCGCCAAAAAGCCCTGTCCGCCGGATGGGGCTTTTTTGTTTCCAGGATATTCAATATGAAATTCATCGACGAAGCCAAAATACAGGTCATCGCCGGCAAGGGCGGTGACGGCAGCGCTTCGTTCCGCCGCGAGAAAAACATCCCGTTCGGCGGCCCCGATGGGGGCGATGGCGGTCGCGGCGGCAGCGTGATCGCGGTGGCCGACCGCAACATCAATACCCTGGTCGAGTTTCGCTTCAAGCACGTCTTCAAGGCACAAAAAGGCGAAAACGGGCGCGGCGCGCAGTGCTACGGCAAAGGCGGCGAGGACCTCATTGTCCGCGTGCCGGTGGGCACCGTGTTCACCGACATCAACAGCGGCGAGGTTGTGGCCGATCTGGCGGCGGATGGCAAGACGGTTTGCCTGGCCAAAGGCGGCAAGGGCGGGCTGGGCAACCTGCATTTCAAGTCGAGCACCAACCGCGCACCGCGCCAGCACACGCTGGGCGAACCGGGCGAGGAATGGGAACTGGAGATGGAACTGAAGGTGCTGGCCGACGTTGGCCTGCTGGGCATGCCCAACGCGGGCAAGTCGACCTTCATTCGTGCGGTGTCGGCGGCGCGCCCCAAGGTGGCCGACTATCCGTTCACTACGCTGGCGCCCAATCTGGGCGTGGTGCGGGTGGACAGCGAACGCAGTTTTGTCATCGCCGACATTCCGGGTCTGATTGAGGGCGCGGCGGAAGGTGCCGGGCTGGGCCATCAGTTCCTGCGCCATCTGCAGCGTACGCGGGTGCTGCTGCATCTGGTCGACATTTCGCCGCGCTGGGAAGCCGGCGACCCGGTGCACGAGGCGCGCGCCATCGTCGAGGAACTGCGCAAGTACGACCAGAAGCTGTATGACAAGACGCGCTGGCTGGTGCTGAACAAGATCGACATGGTGGACGAGGCCGAACGCGAGGCCGTGGTGGCCCAATTCGTGGCGGACTACGAATGGACCGGGCCGGTGTTCGCGATTTCTGCGCTCGACGGTACCGGTTGCACGGCGCTCACCTATGCGGTGATGGACTACCTGGGCACGCAGGCAGCCGTGGTGCTGGAGGAAGACGAACCTGCGGCGGTTTTGCCCGCCACCGCTCCCCCCGAAGCTTAAGCTGCCTGCGACTCGGCCGGCGCTGTGTCGCCGCCGACCCGTTTCCAGTCGTTTTCCAGCAGCGCCACCTGATATTTCGCCCAGCGGGCGAACTCCGCGGGGCTGCAATGGCCTTTCTTGCGGCGGCAGGTGCCGGCGATTCCCTTGAAGTGATAAACCACCTCGCCGGTTTCGGCGTCGGCGACGATTTCGGTCAGTTGGCGCACGCCCCAGTTGCGGCCGTAGGCGCCGTTGCTGTAGAAAAATCCTGTTTTGAGTTCGTCCGGGATCATGTCGTGATGCGTCGGTAGATGTCGGTGACCTTCACCGGCAATTGTCGCACGTCATCCAGAATGACGTAACGCGCCGCGCCGTACATGTGCGGCAGGTAGTCGCGCGCGTCGCGGTCGAGCGTGATGCAGAAAGGGTGGATGCCGGTGCGCGCTGCTTCCAGCAGGGCCATGCGCGTGTCCTCGATGCCGTACTGGCCGCGGTAGACATCGAAATAATCGTCCGGGCGACCGTCCGACAGCGTGATCAGCACGCGGGTTTTGGCTTCGACCTGGTTCAAGAGCTTCGTCATGTGACGCAGCGCAAAACCCATGCGGGTATATTCCTGCGGGCGGATGCCGGCGATGCGCGCCTTCACCTCGTCGCCGTAGGGCTCGTCGAAGGTCTTGATGCGGAACAGCTCGCAGCGTTTGCGCGTGGTGCCTGAAAAGCCGTAGATCGCGTAACGGTCGCCCAAGAGTTCCAGCGCTTCGCACAAGAGGATCAGCGCTTCGCGCTCGGCCTCGTTGATCCAGCCTTTGGTCGAGCCGCTCATGTCCACTAAAAATGCCACCGCGATGTTGCGCTCGGCGCGGTGCAGGCGCACGAACAGGCGATCGCTCATCTCGCGGCCATCTTTCGCGTCGGCAAGTGCTTCGATCAGCGCATCGAGGTCGACCTCGTCGCCCTGGGTCTGCCGCTTGTCGAGGCGGTTTTCGTCGCGCAGCGCCTCGAATTTCCTGCGCAGGTGCTTCACCACGCCGGCATATTTGTCGAGCGTGTCGCGATAGAAGCTGTCGTGGACCGGGGTGACGGTTTTTTCCCGCATCACGCACCAGTTCTTGCGGTAATGCTGGCGGCCGTGATCCCACTCGGGATACAGCACGGCGCCTTTCTCGTGATAGGTGCCCTGCCACACGGCGTCCGGGTCTTCCGGCTGGTCGAATACGCGGTGGGGATCGTATTCGCCGTCGCCCGCCGGTACGAGGTATTCCGGGGGGATTTCGCCGAAGTCGAGATAGACCGAGGTGAGCAGCTGCTTGACGCCCTCGGGCGGCGCGATCGGAGCGTCGTCGAGGGTGATGTCGAAGTCGAGCAGGCCGTTTTCGTCGCGCGGCGTCACGTCCAGTTCGGGCGGCGTTTCAGCGGTGGCCTGCGGGTTGGGCTGCGCGCCCCGATGCTCTTCCAGCAGCTCGGCCAGCTTGATGCGCAGCCGCGCCTTTTCCTTGTCCAGCCGGGCGGCACGGGCGGCGGCAATCGCATCCGGGCGCAGGCAGCCCTGGTCGCGCCACTGGGGGCACTCGGCCTCGTCGTAGGCGGCGTCGAGCAGGGCCAGGCTGTCGTCGATCGTCGTCTGCCCGGCGGCCAGTACCGCTTCGAAACGCTGCCAGTCTGGCGGCAGGGGGGGATCGAGCAGCGCGCGCAGGCGCTGCATCTGGCGGTGCAGGCCGGGCAGTTCGCGCGCGATGCGCGCGGTCAGCCGCAGCGTTTCCAGCGCGTAAAGTCGGGTGAGGGCGCGTTCGGGATCGGTATATCGGGCGGCAATCGCCGCATGGTCGATGCGCAGCGTGCCGAAGCGGGTTTGCGCCCACAACAGCGCGACGGTGATTTTGGCGAGCTGAAAGTTGTCGTCCAGATTCGGCAGCGCGGCGATCAGCGGCGGCAGCACGATGCGCTCGCCGTCGGTCCAGGCGGCGTCGCCTTCCTCGATGCGCAGCCGCCGGCCGGAGAGGCCGCAGACGAAATTGCCCAGCACCGGCGCAATGTCGTCGAACAGCGCCCCGGCGGCGTCGTGCCGATGCTGCACTTCATCGAAGGTGTCGACCTGTTCCATCACCCTGAGCGCGTTCTGCAGGCCGGTGCGGTCGAACACGTCGCAGGTATGCACCGCCCAGGCTTCGAGCAGGCGCCGCTCCATGCGCGGCAGCAGCGCGGGTGCGCGGCGGCCGAACTGCCAGGCGAGCGTGATGTGGGTCGAGGCGATGCGGCGGATCCAGCCGAGGATGAAGTCCTGCTCGTCGCGTGTCAGCGGTTCAAGCTCGGCGGCGAGTTGCTCGACCTTGAAATAGGTGAATTCGGTTTCCAGCCAGACGTGGAGGCTGGCCTCGATCTCGGAGGCGGTGAGCGGTGGCTGCGCCATCAGGTGCCCATCAGAAAATCGATGAGGAGAGTTCCTGTATGGCCTTCAGCATGTCGGCGTCGTCGGTGACCGCCTGCGCGACCGCCGATTTGCACGCCGTCACCGGGCTGACGCCGTCGGCGATCAGCTTGCCGGCATGCACCAGCAGCCGCGTCGAGGCGCCTTCCTCCAGTCCGCTGCCCTTGAGGTTGCGCGTCATCTGGGCGAAGCGCACCAGGCTGTCGGCGACGGCCTCGGACACGCCCGATTCGGTGGCGACGATGCGGCGTTCGAGTTCGGCCGACGGGTAGTCGAATTCCAGCGCGACAAAGCGCTGCCGGGTCGATTGCTTCAAATCCTTGAGCACGCTCTGGTAGCCGGGGTTGTAGGAAATGGCGAGACAGAATTCGGGCGGGGCCTCGACTTCGAGGCCGAGCTTTTCCATCGGCAGGGTGCGGCGGTCGTCGGCCAGCGGATGGATCACCACCATGGTGTCCTTGCGCGCTTCGACGACTTCATCCAGGTAGCAGATACCGCCTGCGCGCACCGCGCGGGTGAGCGGGCCGTCGACCCACACGGTTTCGCCGGCCTTGACCAGATAGCGGCCAACCAGGTCGGAAGCGGTGAGGTCGTCGTGGCACGACACGGTGATCAACGGGCGCTTGAGGCGCCACGCCATATGTTCCATGAAACGGGTCTTGCCACAGCCGGTGGGGCCTTTCAGCAAAACCGGAATCTGCTGCCGCCAGGCCGCTTCGAATAGCTGGATTTCGTCGCCGACCGCTTCGTAGTACGGTTCTTTTTCGATCAGGTGGTGCGCAGGGTCGAGGGTACGGGCGTTCATGGTCAAGTGACTTTCAAAAACAGCCGGATTGCCGTTTCTGGCGTTCGAGGTCTTTGACTTCCTGGTTCCACGTATTCATCTGTTCCTGCGTGTAGCCCTTGCGGCGCGCCTGATCCATTTTGTCGAACACGCGTCCCAGCTTGTCGGTCAGCGCGTCGCACTGGCGCGCCGAGAGACGTGCAGCAGGCTTTCCGGTGGTGCGCTGGGTCTCGAGGCGCAGGATGGTGGTCTCTTTGGCGCTGCTTGCCGCTTTGGGTGCGGCGGGTTTGGCAGGCTCGACCCGGAGGGGCGCTGGCCGTGCGGGATCGGGCAGCGGTGTGGGATCGATTGCCACCTTGCGGGCCTCCCGGGCATCGCGGCAGGGCAGGTTGGAATAGGTGATCCTGCCCTGCGCGTCGATGCACTTGTTGAGAGTGGCCTGTGCCGATGCCCCCGTGGACAGCAGAGCCGGCAGCGCGAGCAGGGCTAGAGCAAGCAAACGCATCGGTGTTCAGTGTTCGCCTGAATATTTGTCGTCTTCCAGTTCCATCTTCTTCTGGAATCCGGCTTCTTTTTCCTGCTCGGCCAGGGCGCGCTTGCGCGCCAGACGTTTTTCGTACGCCCCTGGGTGCTGCTCGACAAAATCTTCGCCGAATAACGCATGGCGCAGGAAGTTCATGCCAAAGTCGAGCAGGGCCTCGTCGTCGGCGATCAGGGCCGCCATGATTTCGACCGGAATGTTGTAGGTGTCGTTGAAGCTCGGGCTCATGACGAACGCACGGAAACGGTCGACATCGTAGCTCGCCATGAAGAACAGCTGGTTGGAAATCGGCGAGGGCTTGCCGATGGAAGGGCCGGCTGACTTGCGCTTGACCACCAACTGCCGCCAGGCACGGGCCTTCTCGTCGTATTCGGCGACGCCCTGTTCGGTGCGGTATTGCTCGATGGTCTGCGTCTTGTCCTCGAAATGGCCGAGGCAGTGTGGCTCTTTCACCATGGCATAGGCGCTGCGGTCGACGTATTCGTCGGAGCGGCGCATGGTCAGCAGCGCCACCGGGTAGTAACGGCAGGAAGTCGGACGATCTTCGTAGACGCCGCAGCCTTCTGGGGTCATGAATTGACAGGCAGTGCCGCCTTCGACCGGCTTCAGCTTCACCCCGGGCATGCCGTCCTTGTCCATCTCGAACGGCACTGAGTACTGGTTGAGAAATTCTCCGGACGACATGTCGAGCCGTTTTTTCAGGCGCAGGATGTCGTAGGGGGTGAGCGGAATGTCGATGTTGCTGCAGCAGGCGTTCCAGCACTTGACGTCGCGATGGCAGCGGAACTGCAGCGTCGCGTCTTCCGTCAGCATGATGGGTTTGACCGGGCTGCCCGCAAACGGGGAGTCTTCGATCATGTCTTTAAATTCGGCTTCGTTCATGGTTCAACCTCGTGGGGCTTGGCCCCTCACTTCAAAAATAATCAACACACAGACGGGAGTGCGTAGGGTACGCGCTTTCGGCTGGATGCTAAACCTTGCCTGCCTCACTGTTATTGAGGGTGGAAAAAAACCGGGCGCCTGATGGCGCCCGGTTTTAAAGAGCGCCGTTATTGAAACAGCGGCGCCCGGAGCTTACTACCTGACTAATTCTTGCGAATTAGTGAGCAGCGGGCTTGAACAGCTTGGACTTGTCGACCAGATCCACGTGGGCGCGCTTGAAGCAGTTCCACTGTTTGGAGTTCTTGTCATAGATCGAGTTCACGAAACAATGCCAGTTTTCTTCATCGACAAAGTTCTTGTCCATGCGGTAGTAGAAGCCGGGGTAACGGCTTTCCTGACGGAACTGGATGTGCTTCATGTGGGCTTCGGCCGTGAGAATACGGTGATAGTTTTCCCACGCGCGGAGCAGTTCGTGCAGGTCTTTCGCACGCATCTTCTCAGCGTCTTCCTTCAGCATGTTCAGCTTTTCTTCCGCCACGCCCAGCATGTTGGCGTTGGTCGTGTAGTAGGTCGCGACACCTGCAACGTACTCGTCCATGATCTTCTGCAGACGGAACTGCAGCATCTTGGGCGTGATGTAGTTGGGGTTGACGTCGATCGCCGTGGTGTAGTCCTTGTGCTCGAGGTACGTGCGCACCGGCTTGTAGATGTCTTCCACCAGCTGCTCGACGGAGGTGTCGAGTTCAGGTTTCCAATCCTTGTTGTCGATGCAGTACTTGACCATGGACTTGGCGCACATGCGGCCTTCGGCGTGCGAGCCGGAGGAGAACTTGTGGCCGGATGCGCCCACGCCGTCGCCGGCGGTGAACAGACCCTTGACCGTGGTCATCGAGCGGTAGCCCCAGTTCCAGCCCTTGGGCAGGTGAGCCGGGATCTTGTCCGCGTCGGCGTGGCCTTCGTCGGTCGGTGCGCCCAGATCTTCGGGACCCGACACCCAGATGCCGCAGCAACCGGAGTGCGAACCAAGCAGGTAGGGCTCGGTCGGCATCAGTTCGGAGTTCTTCTTCTCCGGCTCGATGTTCTCGCCCACCCAGATACCACACTGGCCGACGCACATGTCGAGGAAGTCTTCCCACGCTTCTGCTTCCAGGTGCTTCACTTCGCGCGGGGTCAGCGTTTCACGCAGTTTTGCCAAAGCGGTCACGGTGTCCATGTAAATGGGACCGCGGCCTTCTTTCATTTCCTTCAGCATCAGGTGGTTACGCAGACACGATGCGGGAACGGCTGCCTGCCCGTAGGGGGGGTAGTCGTTCAGCAGCTCCTTGTTCTTCACCATGTAGACTTCGCCGTATGCGTTCACAGCTTGCGCTTTGAACAGCAGGAACCATGCGCCGACCGGGCCGTAGCCGTCCTTGAAGCGGGCGGGAACGAAGCGGTTTTCCATCATGGTCAGCTCGGCGCCGGCTTCGGCAGCCATTGCGTAGGTCGAGCCTGCGTTCCACACCGGGTACCAGGCGCGGCCGGTACCTTCACCGACGGAGCGCGGACGGAAGATGTTCACGCAACCACCAGCGGCCAGCAGAATGGTCTTGGCCTTGTACACGACAACCTTGTGGTCGCGGGTCGAGAAACCGACGGCACCGGCGATGCGGCTCGGGTCGTTCTTGTCGTTGACCAGCTTGACGATGAAGATACGCTCTTCGATGCGATCCATGCCGAGGGCTTTTTTGGTGGCTTCAGCAACGATCCATTTGTAGGATTCGCCGTTGATCATGATCTGCCATTTGCCGGAACGCACGGGCTTGCCGCCGTCCTTCAGCGTGGGCAGGCCCTGGGCGCCGTCATGACGCTCGCCGTTTTCGTCGGTTTTCCAGATCGGCAGGCCCCATTCTTCGAACAGGTGCACGGAATCATCAACGTTGCGGCCCAGGTCGTAGGCCAGGTCGTCGCGGGTGATGCCCATCAGGTCGTTGGAGACCATGCGGGCGTAGTCGGCGGGATCCTGCTCGGAGCCGATGTAGGTGTTGATCGCGGACAGGCCCTGTGCCACGGCACCGGAACGGTCCATCGCGGCCTTGTCGACCAGCTTGATCTTCAGATCGATGCCCATCTCTGCCTTGGCAGCATCTGCCCAGCGCATGACTTCGTAACCGGCGCCGCAGCATGCCATGCCACCGCCGATCAGGAGGATGTCTACTTCCTCCTGGACTACTTCGGGATTACCAAATTCTCCAGCCATTTCGTTTACCTCTCTAAATTACTTACGGATCAGTTCGGCAGGGTTGCCGGCACGGTAACCACCCATCATGTCCCGGGTGAACGAACCCGTGGATGTGATGTCAGCCATCTTGGGCATGGGCTTGCCGCCGTAGCAGTCAATGGAACCTTCGGGCGTGGTGCGGATCGGGAACTTGAAACGCTTCAACACGCCGTTACGGAACTTGATCGTCCACATGATGGAGTCGGAACCACGCAGCGGCTGGACCATGCCGCCCAGCGGCACGACGTCGGCGTAGTGGCGGACTTCAATGGCTTGCTGCGGGCAAATCTTCACGCAGGAATAACACTCCCAGCACTGCTCGGGCTCCTGGTTGAATGCGCGCATGGCATGGCCGGTTTCAGAACCGTCCTTGTCCAGCTTCATCAGATCGTGCGGGCAGATGTACATACAAGCGGTCTTGTCCTGACCCTTGCAGCCGTCGCACTTGTCGGTACGAACATAGGTTGGCATTACAGTCTCCTAAAGTTAGCTAACAATCCGCGTACGTCGCGGTCCGATTAGAACTGAACCCGTCCTTGGCCGGGGCGTATCGCGAATCCGCTTCCGGTAGGCTCGTGTCCTAAAATCTTTTCCCTGTCCGACAGTTGCTGCGAGCAGGGCACATTCCATCCGGCATTGCTGCCGGATGGAAAAATCATGCAGCCGAGTGGCCTTTCAACTCGATCTTGACGTTCTGTTCCGCGGAAAGGCCAGCGTAGTACTTCTGCAGCACCTTGGCGACCTCGGGACGGCTGAATTCGACCGGCAGATCCTGACCTTCGGAAAGCATCGAACGCACCTTGGTTCCGGACAGCAGGATGCGATCGTCCTTGGTGTGCGGGCAGGTACGCTGCGAGGCCATACCGCCGCACTTGTTGCACCAGAAGGTCCAGTCGATGTTCATGTTCACGGTTTCGAGCGAGCCCTTGGGGATTTCGTCGAAGATCTTCTGCGCATCGAAGGGGCCGTAGTAGTCGCCCACACCTGCATGGTCGCGGCCGACGATCAGGTGCGAGCAGCCGTAGTTCTGGCGGAACAGCGCGTGCAGCAGCGCTTCGCGCGGACCGGCATAACGCATGTCCAGCGGGTAGCCGGCCTGGATCACGGTGTTGGGGGCGAAGTAGTTTTCGACCAGCACGCTGATGGCTTCGGAACGCACTTCGGCGGGGATGTCGCCCGGCTTCAGCGCGCCCAGCAGGGAGTGAACCAGCACGCCATCCATGGTCTCGATGGCGATCTTGGCCAGATACTCGTGCGAACGGTGCATCGGGTTGCGCGTCTGGAAGGCGGCAATCCTGGACCAGCCCATTTTTTCGAACGCGGCACGGGTTTCGGCCGGGGTCATGAACTGGTCGCCGTATTCTTCCTTGAAGCTGCCGGTGGACAGCACCTTGACCGGGCCGGCCAGGTTGTACTTGCCCTGGGCCATGACCATCTTGACGCCGGGGTGTTCCATGTCGGTGGTCTTGTAGACCTGCATGCACTCGTGGGCCTTGTCGATCGTGTATTTTTCGGTCACCTTCATGGTGCCCATGATGTCGCCGGTCTCGGCATCGATCAGTGCGATGTCGTCACCGGCCTTGATGGCCTCATCATCGGTCGACAGGGTGACCGGGATTGGCCAGAACAGGCCGCTGGCCATTTTGTAGCCGTCACACACGCCTTCCCAGTCAGCATGGGTCATGTAGCCTTCCAGCGGGGTGAAGCCGCCGATACCCAGCATGATGAGGTCGCCGGTTTCACGCGAAGTCATCGTGACCTTGGGCAGCGAAGCAGCGCGGGTTTTTTCGGCGGCGAGTGCGTCGCCCGTCAGTAGCAGGGGTTTGAGTTCACCGCCACCGTGGGGGCGTACCAGTTTGGACATGCTGTCTCCTTAGACTGTGTGGGGGTATTAGAATCCGGGCAGCATAGCACTGGGGTTGGCGCCTGAATAATCCTTTATTTTTATTTGAGGATAAGCGGGTTTGATATGAAGTGGCGATGACGAAAAGCCCGGACAAACCGGGCTTTCTTCAAGTGAAATAAAGATTTATGCGTCAAAAAAAGCGGGCATATCGGTCTGTTCCGTCCTGATGACGTCAACCCAGGCGGGTTGGGTGTCGCCCCCGGCTGCGGCCAGTTTTTTGGTTTCTTCGTAGAGCATTTTCCAGCGGTTGTACAGGCAGTCGCTGACCCTGCGCATGCCTGCATCGAAATAGGAGTTGTGCAGGTCGCCGATGGTGCGGGTGAAGGACTCCATTTGCTCCAGCAGATTGTGCGGATAGCCCCGGCGGTTGGGGTCGGCGTATTTGACCTTCTCGCGCTTGACTGCGCGCACGAAGACTTTCTGGCCTTCGGTGAGATCGGCTTCGGTGCGGGGCACGCCGCCGTAATTCATCACTTCCTGGATGAAGCCGTTCAGGCGTTCTCCGAAATCGAAGTTGGCGTAATCGACGTTTGACATGGGGGCTCCGTTATTCCGTTATCAGGTGAGGCTTTGCAGGCGGGTTGCAACGCCGGCCATTATCCTACGCTGCGCGATGCGGCCGTTAGCGCCTTTTCCGGGAAGGTGACGCGATTATTTCCTAAGCCCTTGAATCCAGCGGGAATAAACTTTGTCGGCCAGTTGGTGAAGCTGGGCGATGCGGGCGGGCAAGTCCGCCTGGATGGCCGCGGGCGATTGCACGGCGGGACTGTCGCTGGCGGCGATTTCGGCGGCGCCGTGTTCGCACCAGCTGGCGATGAGTTCGGGCGTCATTTCGACGTGGCATTGCATGCCGATATGGCGGTCGTCCAGCACAAAGGCCTGGTTGGCGCACCAGGCGCTTTCGAGGATGCGCGTGGCGCCCGGCGGCAGCGTGAAGGTTTCGCCATGCCAGTGGAAGGCCGGCATGGGGGTTGCGGCATCGCCCAGCCAGGGACGCGCAGCGTCGGCGTCGGTGATGCGGACGTCGACCCAGCCGATTTCCTTGACTGGATTGGCGCCGACCGTTCCGCCCAGCGCCTTGGCCATCAGCTGTCCGCCAAGACAGTGACCGATTACCGGGATAGCCGCCGCGACCGCCTGGCGGATCAGGGCCAGTTCAGGCGGGATCGAGGGCACATCGTCGTTCACGCTCATCGGCCCGCCCATCAAGCAGATGCCGGAAATGCCGTTAAGCTTGCCGGGCACGGCGTCGCCGGCGTCGATGCGCACCAGCCGCCAGGGAATGCCGTGGCGATCCAGAAACGTGGTGAAGTATCCCGGCCCTTCGATCGGAAAATGACGAAAAATAAGAACAGGATCCATGATGGCTCATATATATAAATCAACCACGCTCATCATAGCGGCAGGCTGGCTTGCGTGCACGGCGGCCTGGGCGACCAGCGTGTCGGTGATGTGGGCTTGTTCAAGGACAAGGCCATCGTCAGCATCGACGGCGGCACGTCGCGCATCCTGAGTGTGGGGCAGACGGCAGGGCGTGAAGCTGCTCGCCGCGGATTCGGATGGCGCCAGTTTCGATGTCGACGGCAAGCTCCGCACCCTCGGCATGGGCCAATCGTTTGCCGGCGGTACAGCGACGGCTGAACGCCAGAGCGTGTCGCTTACCGCCGACGCGCGCGGCCACTTCGCGGCCGCCGGGTCACTAGAATGGCTATCCGATGCGTTTTCTGGTCGACACCGGCGCCACCACCATCGCCATCAATGCCGCCGAAGCCAAACGCATCGGACTCGACTACAAGGCCGGGCAGGCCGTCGGTGTTGGCACCGCAGCAGGCATGGTGCGTGCTTGGCGGGTCAAGTTCAACACCGTCAAGGTCGGCGGAATTATGCTTAACCAGGTGGACGGCATGGTGGTGGAGGGCGGCCTCGATGTGCCGTTGCTGGGAATGAGTTTTCTGAACCGGATGGAAATGAAGCGCGACGGCCAGACGATGACGCTGACGCAGCGTTACTGATTTCAGGCTGCCAGAATGCAACAAGGCCTGCAATTGCAGGCCTTGTTTTTTTAGAGCAGGCGAAGCTCAGGCAATTTTCCGCTTGTGGCTACGGCCGCTGCGCTTAACGTTCGCTTCGCTCACGTTAGCCTGCGCGGGCGTGTTATGCCTTGTTCCGTTTGTCACGTTCGATCAGCGCATATGCCGAGTGGTTGTGGATGGATTCGAAGTTCTCCGCTTCCACCACATACGAATCGATCAGCGGCTCGTCGTTCATCGCGGCGGCGACGTCGCGCACGATGTCCTCAACGAATTTCGGGTTATCGTAGGCGCGCTCCGTGACGTATTTCTCGTCGGGGCGCTTCAACAGACCGAACAGTTCGCACGAGGCCTGGTCCTCGACCTTGCGCACCAGATCCTCGATCCACAGGAAGCCGTTGGTTCTGGCCGAGACGGTGACGTGCGAGCGCTGGTTGTGCGCGCCGTAGTCCGAGATCTTTTTCGAGCACGGACACAGGCTGGTTACCGGGACCACGACCTTGGTCGTGTGCGTGTATTGGCCGTTCTCGATCGCGCCAACAAAGGTGACCTCGTAATCCATCAGGCTTTGCACGCCTGAGATGGGCGCGGATTTGTTGATGAAGTAGGGGAAGCTCATTTCGATGTAGCCCGATTCAGCCTCCAGGCGCTCGACCATCTGACGTAGCATGCCTTCGAAATTCTCGACCGAAATCTCGCGCTCGCGCGTGTTGAGAATTTCGATGAAGCGTGACATGTGCGTGCCCTTGAAGTTGTGCGGCAGGTATACGTACATGTTGAAGTCGGCGATGGTGTGCTGGACGCCGTCGCTCTTATCCGCCACCCGAACCGGATGGCGGATGCTCTTGATGCCGACCTTGTCGATGGCGATTTGACGCGTGTCAGCCGAGCTTTGCACGTCTGGCATGCATACGGCAGTGTCGCAAATCTGGTTCATGGCGGGCTCCTTGATGTGATATCAGCTATGGCTGAGTACGGTTTAGACCAAGTATAAACCGCCATAGTAGTTGAGTAAACTACTCAGGTAATAGGGTTGTCCTTCCGCGCACGGCTTGTTCGATGCCTGCAGCATCGAGCCCGCAGGCGGCCAGCATCCTGACCGGGTCGCCATGTTCGATGAAGGTGTCGGGCAGTCCCAGGTGCAGCATGGGAACCGGGATGCCGAGCCCGGCCAGCACCTCGGCCACCCCGGCGCCGGCGCCGCCTGCCACCGCGTTTTCCTCCAGCGTGACCAGCAGGTGGTGGGTTTGCGCCAGTTCGCGCAGCAGGTCGAGATCCAGCGGTTTGACGAAACGCATATCGGCCACGCTGGCGTCGAGCGCCTCGGCGGCTTGAAGAGCCGGTGCGACCAGACTGCCGAAAGCGATCAGCGCCACCTCGCGGCCGCTACGGCGCAGCACGCCCTTGCCGATTTCGAGTGGGTCAAGGCCGGGGTCGATTGCAACGCCGGTGCCGCTGCCACGCGGGTAGCGCACCGCCGACGGACCGTTGTGCAGGAACGCCGTGGTCAAGAGGCGGCGGCACTCGTTCTCGTCGGAAGGCGCAGCAATCAGCATGTTGGGAATGCAGCGCAGGAAACTCAGATCAAAACTGCCGGCGTGGGTGGGGCCGTCGGCGCCGACCAGCCCGGCGCGGTCGATCGCCAGCATCACCGGCAGGTCCTGCAGCGCAACGTCGTGGATCAGCTGGTCGTAGGCGCGCTGCAGAAAGGTCGAATAGATCGCCACCACCGGTTTCACGCCCTCGCAGGCGAGACCGGCGGCAAAGGTCAGCGCGTGCTGCTCGGCGATGCCGACGTCGAAATAGCGCTGCGGGAATTCCTCCGAGAAGCGCACCAGTCCGGAGCCTTCGCGCATCGCCGGGGTGATGCCGACCAGCCGTGTATCGGCGGCGGCCATGTCGCACAGCCAGTCGCCGAACACCTGGGTGTAGGTGGGTTTGGCGCCGACTTTCTCGGCGACGCCATTTTCCGGGTCGAAACACGAAACGCCGTGATACAGACAGGGATTGGTTTCGGCAGGCTTGTAGCCCTTGCCTTTTTTGGTGACCACGTGGAGGAACTGCGGGCCACTCAGCTGCTTGATGTTGGAGAGGGTGTCGAGCAGCACGTCGAGATCGTGGCCGTCGATCGGGCCGATGTAGTTGAAGCCGAATTCCTCGAACAGCGTGCCCGGCGTCACCATGCCCTTCATGTGCTCCTCGGCGCGCTTGGCCAGTTCGCGGATTGGCGGCGCGACCGACAACACTTTCTCGCCGGCGCGGCGCGCGGCCGCATAGAACTTGCCCGACATCAGGCGCGCCAGGTAATTGTTGAGCGCACCGACGTTGGGCGAAATCGACATGTCGTTGTCGTTCAGCACCACCAGCAAGGGCAGATCGGTGGCGCCGGCATTGTTCAGTGCCTCGAACGCCATGCCGGCGGTCATCGCGCCGTCGCCGATAACTGCCACCGCGCGCTGGCTGGAGCCCAGCAGATGAAAGGCCTCGGCCATGCCGAGCGCGGCCGAGATCGAGGTGCTGGAATGACCGACACCGAACGCGTCGTACTCGCTTTCGGCACGGCGCGGAAACCCGGCGATGCCGCCCGGCTGGCGCAGACCGGCCATCGCCGCGCGACGCCCGGTGAGGATCTTGTGCACATAGGTCTGGTGGCCGACGTCCCACACGATGCGGTCCGCCGGGGTGTCGAACACGTAATGCAGCGCGAGGGTCAGTTCCACCGTGCCGAGGTTGGAGGCGAGGTGGCCGCCGGTGCGGGCTACCGATTCCACCAGGAATTCGCGCAGTTCGGCGGCGAGTTTTGGCAGGTCGGCGGGCGCCATGGCGCGCAGGTCGGCCGGCGTATCGAGGGTGTCGAGCAAGGGCATGGTCATCTCAGAACGTCCGCTCGACCACGAAATCAGCCAACTGGCGCAACCGCGTGGCGGGTGCGCCGAGGTCGGCCAGCGCGGCATGAGCGTCGGCGCGCAGTTCCTGCGCCAGTTCGCGCGCGCGCGCCGCGCCGAGCAGGCTGACGTAGGTGGGCTTGTTGTTGGCGGCGTCCTTGCCGGCGGTCTTGCCCAGCGTGGCGGTTGGCGTTTCGGCGTCGAGCACGTCGTCGACCACCTGGAAGGCAAGGCCAATGCATTTGGCGTAATGATCGAGTGCGGTACGGGTGGCGTCGGGGACGCTGCCGCATTGCGCGCCCAGCAGCACGGAGGCGCGGATCAGCGCACCGGTCTTGTGGATATGCATGAATTCGAGTTCGGTCAGGTCGAGCGGCTTGCCCACGCTGGCCAGATCGATCGCCTGGCCGCCGGCCATGCCGCGCGAGCCAGCCGCCTGTGCCAGCAACTGCACCATCTTCAGCTGGGTCGCCGCATCGTCGGCCAGCGGCGTTGATGCGAGGATGTCGAACGCCAGGCTCTGCAGGGCGTCGCCCACCAGCAGGGCGGTCGCCTCGTCGAACTCGACGTGCACCGTGGGCTTGCCGCGCCGCAGCGCGTCGTTGTCCATCGCCGGCATATCGTCGTGCACCAGCGAATAGGCGTGAATCAGTTCGACCGCGGCGGCGGCGTGCTGTACCCGATCGACGCTGGCGCCGCAGACTTCGCCGGCGGCAAACGCCAGCAGCGGGCGCACCCGCTTGCCGCCGCCCAGCACGGCGTAACGCATTGCGTCGTGCAGGCGCTGGGGCGCAATGTGGGCAGGGGCGAGCCACTCGGCCAGCACGCTTTCCATGCGTGCCTGGCAGCCTTGCGTCCAGGCGGCAAAATCAGTCATCGGTGTCTTCGGTCTTGAAAGGCTGCAGGGCCCCGTTTTCGAGAATCTTCACCTGCTGTTCCGCATCGGCCAGCTGCTGGCGGCAATACTGCAACAGTTCGGCGCCGCGCTTGTACACGGTCAGCGAGGCTTCCAGCGGCAGTTGGCCGGATTCCATTTCAGCCACAATGGCCTCCAGTTCGGCCAGTGCGGACTCGTAGTCCTTGGGCGGGAGGGTGGCGCGGGATTTGGCCATGAATATCGAATCCAGCGGGGAAAGGGCGATACTTTAACAAATTTAGCCCGCTGCCTTAATAGTAATCGGCATGGCGCGCCTCGTCGAGGCCGGGCAGGCGGCGCATCGCGGTGGTGGAAGTGGAGTGGGGACATTGATGAAGTCAAGCTGGATGCTGGTGGCGGCGGCCCTGTTCGCGCTGATGGGCGTGCTGGTGAAGCATGCGTCCGTCACCTTTTCGCCCGCGGAACTGGTGTTTTACCGCTCGGCGTTCGGACTGGTAGCCATCTGGGGGGGGATTGCCCTCGGCCGCCGCCAGTTGCTGGCGCCGCTCGCCACGCGCCATTGGCGGGCGCACTTCTGGCGCGGACTGTCGGGCTTTATCGCGCTGGTGCTGTTCTTTTACGCCATCGCGCGGCTGCCGCTGGCCACCGCGGTCACCCTGAATTACACCGCGCCCCTGTTTCTGGCGGCGTTGTCCGCCTGGTGGCTGCGCGAGCGCCACGGGCGGGGACTCATCGGTGCGGTGCTGCTGGGCTTTGCCGGGATCGTCCTGCTGCTGCGCCCGCAGCTGCAGGACCAGGCCTGGTTGCCGGCGCTGGCCGGGTTGGCGTCGGGCATGCTGGCAGCGGTGGCCTATGTCAACGTCAAGCAGCTGGGCCGGCTGGGCGAACCCGAGTGGCGGGTAGTGTTTTATTTCACCCTGCTGGCGACCGTGGGCGGCGCCGCATGGATGTCGGTGGCCGGATTTCACCCTCCGCAGGCTGGCGACTGGCTGTGGCTCGCCGGCATCGGCGTCACCGCCACCCTGGCGCAACTGGCGCTGACGCGCGCGTATCATCGTGGCCGCACGCTCATGGTCGGCGCGCTCGCCTACACCACGGTCGGGTTTTCCGCCTTGTACGGCGTGCTGCTGTTCGGCGAACGGCTGCCGCTGCCGGCGTGGATCGGGATGGCCGTGGTGGCGGCAGCCGGCGTGTGGGCGGTGCGCGCGTCGACACCTGCGCAGCCCGATTCGCTATAGTTCGATCACATTCCAGAGGAGAGCACCATGATCAGCCTGAACACCAAGGACAACCAGATTGCCGTCACCGTGATGGGGCAGTTCACGCTGGACGATTACCGTGAGATCGAGAAGGCGGTGTGCTACGGCATCCAGTTTCAGGGCACCGTCAACCTGCTGTTCGACTTGCGCGACATGCTGTCCTACAGCATCGACGTGGCGTGGGAGGAGCTGAAATTTTCGCGCGAGCACAAGAACGATTTTGGCCGCATCGCCATTCTGACCGGCGACCAGTGGGTAGCGTGGAGCATGTGGGTGAACCGTATGTTCATGTCGGCGGATATCCGCCTGTTCGACAATCTGGACCTGGCGCAGGCTTGGCTGGCCAGCGGCGAATTGCCCGAGTCGGAAGACTGATGCGTTTTCTGTCCGGCATGCTTGCCAGCCTGCTGGTCATACCGGCCTGAGCAAATGGGTCGTGGCGGGTGGTGCTGGAAATCCCGGCTGAAGTGGTTGCGATCGACCTCTCAGACCGCCCCTCACAGCCTGCGCCCCATGCGCGAAGTTCTGGCGAAGCGGATGATCGATTGTCAAACCCGACGCATCGCCACCCTGTCGCGTGCGGTATTTTCCGACGACGATGCGCTGATCAATCACTTGGCGGCGCATCTGCGCCATGCCGAATGGCAGCCGATTGAAAAGGACGAACCCGTATTCAGGCTGGTGTGCGGATTGAACTTTTCTCCCCTCTCTCCAGCTCTGATGGAACTGCGCCGGTGAATCGCTGATTCATTGGTCAGCCGCAAGCGGGGAAGCGGGTCCCCAGGCAAGTGGTGCGTAGTCTGTGGATGGATAATCAGTTAAGCTTGTCGGCGACGGTGTAACGCTTTGTTGGGGTAGCCGCGGCATCAATATCCGGAATGAAGAAACCTACAAAAGTAACGGCCCTTGTGCCCGCTTACCAGGCGGCGGAGTTCATTCAGCCCACCCTGGATTCGTTGTCCGCGCAAACCCGCGATCATTTCGACGTTCTCATTTCCGTGGATTTTTGCGGCGACGATACTTATAGCGTCTGCCGGAAGCATTGCGAGCGCGATACCCGGTTCAGGGTGGTGAGGCAGGAGCGGCGCCTGGGCTATGTCGGGAATTGCAATTTTCTGCTCGGCCAGGCTGACTCGGATTACGTGCACTTTGCCTTCCACGACGATACCCTGGAACCCACTTACGCGGGAAAACTGTGCGCCGTCCTGGACAGCCGGCCGGAGGTGGTGATGAGCTATTCGGATTTGCTCCTGACCGCTGTCGATGGCAGCCAGACACATTGTGCGTATACCGAATTAGATGGCCTGCGCGATAGAGTCGAGCGCGGCAAGAAAATGTTGTTGCGTGCAGGGCATTGGTGGGCGCCGAACCGTGGCGTTTTTCGTCTACGAGAGGCCGGCAAAATTCAGGGGCTGAAGACTAATGGGGCTGGGGAGTTTTCCGCCGATTGGCCATGGTTGTTTCACATGAGCCTGCTCGGTGAGTTTGCCCGTGTACCCGAAACCTTGTGCCTGAAATTTTACAAGCCAGGCAGCCTGTCCAAGAGTTGGGCTTTTTCGGTCAGGCAAAATTATGAAGTAAGCGCTGCCTGCATGCGTGAATTGTGGGACTCGGAATTGAGCAGCGATGAAAAGCTCGAACTCGGCGTGCCTTTGATCAACTGGCTGGCGCAGGTTCATTCTCAACTCAAGCGTGAGTCGGCCGGCTACTCCCAGCCTTATCAGGCCGCAACGGTCCGAATGGAAACCAACGGGCAAAAAATTACCGTTCCCGGCCAGATTATTTCAGCCTCCCATCCCTGGCGTTTATTCTAATCACAACTTTGGAGAAGTCGGTTTGCCAACCTTTACGGAGCCTGCGAGCGCGACAGCTGCAACTGACTTTTTTGGTGGTGCAGCCAGGCTGACGCCTTGCCAGGTTCTTTCCGATACCCGGGGCTCTCTGTTTCCGTTTCCGTTCGAATCCATGCCGTTCCTGCCTAACAGGGCGTTTGCGGTGACTCATGTTCAAGCCGGGATGGTTCGCGGTGGGCATGCGCACCTGCGCGGCTACCAATGGCTGGTGTGTTTGAATGGGAGCATCGAGATATTGATGCGCTGCCATGGCGAGGAGGTCACCCTGTTGCTGGATTCCGAGCGCTTTGGCCTGTTGCTTGGCCCTGGAGTCTGGTGCCAGCAAAAATATCTGGACGATGGCTCGGTTCTTCTGGTTTTTGCCAGCGAGTCCTACGATCCGGCTACCTACATTGAACAATGGACCTGAGGCCGGCCGAGTCAGCCTCCAGGCAGTCAGGATGCCGAGCGGAATGATAAAAAAAAGCCATCGAATCGCCATTCTGGGCGCCGGCATCATGGGTAGCTCCCTCGCTCTTTTCCTTGCACGCCGGGGGGTTTCGGTCACCCTGTTCGATGCCGCGCCTCAGCCAATGTCGTGCGCCAGTCGATGGAACGAGGGCAAGATTCATCTCGGCTTCATTTACAGCGGGGACGCCTCACTGAAAACGGCACGCCAGGTTCTGGGCGGCGGATTATCGTTCAAGCCCGTTCTGGAAACCTTGACCGGCTGTTCGCTTGACTCGGTAGCGACCATGACCGATGACATCTATCTATGCCATCGGCAGACCGTGGTGCAGCCGGATGCGATGGAGGACTATTTTCATCGGGTCGCGCACCTGATTCATCAGCATCCGGATGCCGGGCGCTACTTCGTCGATGTGTCGAACTGCCGGGTCGGCAGGCTGAGTTCCCGGGAACTGGGCGCGATTACGGACTCGCCGGAGATCGTTGCAGGATTCCGCGTTCCTGAGCGCTCCGTTTCAACCAACTGGGTTGCGGATCGTTTGATCGATGCCCTGGACTCCGAATCAAGGATCGAGAAATGCATGGGCGTCCATATAACGGCGGCCCGCCCAGCCGTTGCGAGTGAAGTGGATGGCCCTTGGCAGCTGGAGTCCAGCCAGGGGGAATTCGGCTCCTACGATCACGTCATAAATGCCCTGTGGGAGGGGCGCCTGGCCATAGACCAGACGGCGGGTCTCAGGCCTGCCGGGCCTTGGTTAAACCGGTACCGGCTGTCCTTGTTTGTGCGCACCGCCGAGCCGGTCGATTTGCCGAGTGCGATCATAGCCACCGGACCTTTTGGCGACATCAAGAATTACAACCAACGCGATTTTTATCTGTCTTGGTATCCGTCGGGCTTGAGGATGGAAAGTTCGGATGTGACTCCTCCTTCTCCGCCGTTGCTTGACGATGCACAACAATCCGCAATCCAGGATGACGTGCTGCGGCATCTCGAAGCCATACTTCCAGGGGTTGCCAAAATCAGGCAGCAGAGCAAATCGGTGGCGCTACGGGGCGGTTGGGTATTCGCTGCCGGCCAGGGGGAGTTGTCCAATCCCGACTCGACCCTGCACCGCCGCTCTGATTTCGGGGCTTTCAGATTGGGCCACTACATGTCCATCGATACAGGCAAGTATTCAACAGCGCCATCGATGGCACTCGACATCGTCAATGGCCTGATCTGATCCGCAAGCGGTCAAGCTGAATCGCCATCCGGGATAGGGAGGGGCGCCATGTTCCAACTGGTTAAATGTGCGCCGGCCTGAAAATTTCCTGATTGGCGTAATAGCCGGCACAGCCATTTGCTGCATCCCATCCAGGGATGCCCTGCACCGGCAGCGGGGCAAGCTGGCGCGGGGTGCCAATCGCGCCGAGCGCCGTGACGGCCAGGGCATCCGCGGCGTCGGGGTCGAGCGAATCGGACTGTAGCAGCAGGCATTTTCCGGTGATCGACGGGTAGGGCGCGAGTGTTTTTTCCAGCAGTGCATGGCCCACCACTACAAAACACATTCCGGTTTCGATCCGTGCGCGCGCTTCCCAGAACAGCGCGTGCCAGGCGTGCCCGGTCAGCAATGCCGGCAACGCCGATTCACGGCTGACCACCCACACGCCCGACTCGTCCAGCACCGTCAGCGCGTCGCGGCGGCGGCAGCGGCGCGTGTCGGTTTCGAGCGCGATGGCTTCGCCGTGGGCCGCGTTCAGCGCAGCCTTGAAGCGCGGGAAGCGCAGCCACACCAGCGCGTTCAGCACATCGTGCCAGGTGTTGGCGCGGGTCGGCACCTGGCCGGTATGCAGGATATGGGTTTCGTAATCGCGTGCCGGCAGGCGGCCGTCCGCGGCAAAAAAGCGCAGCGGCAACCCGCGTGACTGCGTCGTACCGCGCGCAGCGGCCAGTGCGTTGAGGGCGTCCAGCGAGGGCAGCGCGTGCGCCAGTCCCAGTGCGTCGATCAGGTCCCGGTAGGGCGCGAAGGCGGGATGGGCGAAGTTCAACCTAGAAACCACAGTTGGACGCGCCCGATGGTGCGTCTGGGCACGTGTCTGCCGCGAAGCGACGACGCCGCAGGCCGGGGCCTGCAAGGAGGAGCAACAAAGGCAGGCGCGCGACCAGGCGTGCCAGCGGGTGCGTAGCGGTGTCACCCAAAAGGTGAACGTGGACGAAGGCAGAAAACACAGTATTCACGCGGCTTCCATTGAGGTGATGAGCGGTCAACTGCGGTTTTTAGGTTTAATGCAGCGCTTCGGATAGGGCCTGGCGGTATTGCCGCGTCAGCGGATGGGCGCTGCCCAGCAGGTCGAACAGCGCCAGCAGGCTGGTGCGGCCGATGTCGTGGCGAAATCTGCGGTCGGTGCGGGCGATGAACAGCAGTTCCTCCAGGGCACCGGCAAACTCGTCCGTCGCCAGCAATACCGCAGCGCGCTGATAGCGTGCATCGAGGTCGTTTGAATCGTGGGCGAGGCGGGCATCGAGTTCGGCCAGCGGCGGGGCCAGCCGCGCGGTTTCCGCCAGGCTCAGGTGCGCGTGCAGGCGGGCGATTTCGGGCTCCGCCCGCGCGTCCGGCGGCAGGCTGTCGAGCAGCTTCAGCGCCTGCTCGCCTTCGCCCTCGGCCCACAGCAGCTTGGCCAGGTCGCGCGGAATGGCGAGGTTGTCGGGTTCGGCCATCGCCGCATTGGCGAGCAGCATGCGCGCCTGCGCTACGTTGCCCGACTGCCAGGCGGCCACCCCCAGCGCGTGGGCGCGGTTGGCGTCGCCGGCGATGAAGCGGTCGAGCACTTCGCGAAAGCTGCTGTCGGGATCGGCGCCGTGGATGGTGTGGGCGACCTCGCCGCGCCAGAAAAACTTCACCGTGGGCACCGAATTCACGCCGAAGCGGCGGGCAAGCTCGGGCAGTTCGTCGGTGTTCAGCATCACCAGCAGGAATTTGCCGCCGTATTCGGCGGCGAGTTTGACCAGGCGCGGCATCAGGATGAAGCAGGGGCCGGCCTTGGGCGTCCAGAAGTGCACCAGCACCGGGCCCTTGTGCGAGTTTTCCAGCACCAGCCGGTTGAAGTTCTCGGCGCTGGCGTCAAAAACATAAGGCGACAGGCTCATACGAATCCTCCGGTCTCGGCAAAGCGGTTGCAGGCGGCGACGAGTTCGCGTGCGATGCCCGGTTCGAACGCCGAATGGCCGGCATCCGCCACGATCACATAGCGCGCCTCGGGCCAGGCGCGTGCCAGTTCGTCGGCCGAGACGATGGGGCAAACGACGTCGTAGCGTCCCTGCACGATCACCGTCGGGATGGAACGGATGCGGTCGACATGGGCGAGCAGGCTGTTGTCGGGCAGGAAGATGTGGTTGACGAAATAATGCGCCTCGATGCGCGACAGTGACAGCGCGGTTTTTTCGCTGCAGAACGCGGAGACGAGGCCGGGGTTGGGCAGCAGGGTCGAGCAGGACGCCTCGAAGGTGGCCCACTGAAACGCGGCGGGCTGGTGCACCGCCGGGTCGGGGTCGAGCAGGCGACGGTGATAGGCGGCGAGCAGATCGTGGCGTTCGCTTTCCGGGATGAATTCCGCCAGTTGCCGCTGCGCCTCGGGGAACAAGGCGCGGATGCCGTAGAGGAACCAGTCGATCTCGCTTTTCCGGCACAGGAATATCCCGCGCAACACCAGTCCGCGGCAGCATTCGGGGTGGGTTTCAGCATAGGCGAGCGCCAGCGTCGAGCCCCACGAACCGCCGAACACAAGCCAGGCATCGATGCCGAGTTCGCGCCGCAGCGCTTCCATGTCGCCGATCAGGTGCGGCGTGGTGTTGTCGGTGAGTTCGCCGTGCGGGGTCGAGCGGCCGCTGCCGCGCTGATCGAACAAAACGATCCGGTAGCGTGCCGGATCGAAAAATTGCCGCTGGATCGGCGAGGTGCCGGAACCGGGCCCGCCGTGCACAAACAGCACCGGGATGCCGTCGGGGTTGCCGGAGGTCTCCCAGTAGATGCGGTGGATGCCTGCCGTATCCAGCATGCCGCTGGCGTAAGGCGTACGGGGCGGGTAGAGCGGGGCAAGGTCTGACATGGGCGGTGCCTGGAGTCGAAGCCAGGATTATCGCCTGCGCTGTCGGGCATGAACAGGCGAGGGACGCCGATTCGCTGTGCCTGCCGGAAATTTTCCGTATCGACAGGCGAGTGCTGGGTACGTATGCTTCCGGTGAGGCGCTTGGCGCCTCGACGGCCGGACTGTTGCGATTCTTGTTTGATCTGATGCCATGAGTGCCCCCTTCAAGTTTGCCCACGCTGTAGACACCGACTGGACCCGCGCCGCGCAGGCCTGCATGAATCAGCTGGGCGCGATTCCATCCGCGGCGACGCTGGGGTTTCTGTATGTGTCGGACGCCTTCGCGGGCGAGCTTGACGCAATCCTGGCTTTTTTTAAAAGCGCGACTGCGGTGCCGCACTGGACCGGCAGCGTGGGTGTGGGGGTCTGCGCCAGCGGGGTGGAATACCTGGGGCAACCGGCGATGGCGGTGATGCTGGGCGAGTTCGAGCCGACCGATTTCAGCATGCTGCCGCTGCTGCGGACGCCGCAGGATATCGCTGCACAGCCGTTGCCGGATGCCTACTTCGCCATGGTGCATGGCGACCCGGCCAACACCCGCATTCAGGAACTGATCGAAGGCCTCAGTGAACGTGTGTCGAGCGGCTTTGTCGTCGGCGGGCTGTCCAGTTCGGAAGGCGTGACCGCGCAGATCAGCGACAGCGTGGTGAGCGGCGGTGTGTCGGGCGTGCTGTTCAGCGAGCGGGTGAAGCTGGCGACGCAGCTGACGCAGGGGGTTTCGCCGCTGGGGCCGCGCCACCGCGTCACCGCAGCCAACAAGAACGTCATCGGCAGCCTTGACCATCGTCTGGCGCTGGACGTGATGAAGGAAGAAATCGGCGAAGTGCTGGCGCGCGACCTGCGTCGCGCGGCTGGCTATATTTTTGTCGGCCTGCCGGTACGCGGTTCGGACACTGGCGACTATCTGGTGCGCAACATCCTCGGTGTCGACCCGCAGAATCACCTGGTGGCAATCGGCGAAACCGTCGAGCCGGGTGACGAGCTGCTGTTTTGCCGGCGCGATCGGCAGTCGGCCGAGGCCGACCTGCAGCGGATGCTCGCGGCCATCAGGACGCAATTGAACGCGCCGATCCGGGGCGGCGTGTATTATTCCTGCCTGGGGCGCGGCCAGCACATGTTCGGCGCGCCGAACCGCGAAATGGAACTGATTCGCGATGCCCTGGGAGATTTTCCATTGGTGGGTTTTTTCGCCAATGGCGAAATTTCCCATAACCGTTTATATGGCTACACCGGGGTGTTGACCCTGTTCGGATGACCAGTATGAGGATACAAGCATGACCCTGCACGCCATGAAAGAAGACGAGGTCCGCCTGCTGCGCGGCGAGATCGAAATGTTGATGAGCGAACGCCGCCAGCTGTTGCAGGTGACGGGCGCGGCAGCAGTATTCGTCGCCAATCTGGATACCGATACCTTGCCCGACGACACCGACACCATCGATGCGGCTGAAATGCTCGCCGAACAACTCAACGGGCTGTCCGAGGAAACCCTCAAGGACGCGCTGGAGTCGGTGCGCGCCGAACTCGATCCCGTGCAATAGACGGTCTCACCTCTTGGCCCGTTTGTCGCTGCCCAGTTCCGCTGAATTCGGGCGCTTTGCGCTGATCGTCGGGCTGACGGCGCTGGCGTATACGCTGGCGGGCTGGCTCAGCCTCAAGCTTGCAACGTATGTGGCCGATGTGGTCGCTGCCCTCTGGCTGGCGGCCGGCATTGGCGCCATGGCGAGCCTGCGCTTCGGCGCGGCGGGGATGGTGGGGGTGTTTCTGGGGGCGCTCGCGATCAACAGCCAGATCCTGCCGCTGGAAGTCGCGTTTCGCTTTGCACTCGGCGCCGCCGCCGGAGCGGGGATCATAGGCGCGCTGCCGCGCTATCTTCAGCCCTTCAGTTCCACCCTTGATTATGTGTCCAGCGTCGCCAAATTTGCGCTGGTCGCCGCGCCGCTTGGGTGTGCGGTGAGCGCGCTGACAGGTGTGCTTAGCCTGTACTTCTTTGGTGACCTGCCGGCCGACATGGTGGTGCGGGGATTATGGGTGTGGTGGCTGGGCGACTTGCTGGGGGTGTTTCTGGTTGCACCGCTACTGTTGACGGCGTCGCGCTGGGATCTGCTGCCGACCAACCCGGGGGCGCGGCTGGAAGGTCTGGTGTTGGTGCTCGGCATGCTGGCGTTGACGCTGGTGATGATGGAGTACGCCGACCCCTTGCGGCCTGCCGAAATTGTCCTGTTCGTGATGATGCCGGCAGTGCTGTGGGCAGCATTGCGGTTTTCGGTGACCGGGGCGAGCCTGGCTATTTTTCTGGCGGCGATCATCGTGCTTGGCGTGACGGTTGTTTCCTACGACGGGATCACCGGCGCCACAATGCCGAGTGATGTGTTTGCCTTGCAGATCAGCATGATGACCATGGCGCTGGGCGGACTGTTCGTGTCGGCGGCCCTGGCCGAGCGCCGCTATTCCGAAATGCGGCTGGACATGCTGGCCAACCATGACCCGCTGACCGGCTTGCCCAATCGTTCGTATTTTCAGGATTTTCTCGGCCATGCGCTGGCGCAGGCGCAGCGCGAAAAATCCCAGGTTTCGCTGCTATTCATCGACCTCGACCGCTTCAAGCACATCAACGACTCGCAGGGGCACGAAGTGGGAGACCAGGTGCTGCGCGTCGTCGCCAACCGGCTGTCCGACCAGTTGCGCGCCGATGATTTTGTCGCCCGTCTGGGCGGCGACGAGTTCGCCGTCATCCTGACCCATCCCCCGGCCTCACGTGGCGCCAGCCGGGTGGCGCGCAAGCTGAATCAGGTGTTGACCGAATCGTTCAAGCTGGGGGCGCGGCGTTATGCCCTCGGCGCCAGTATCGGCATCAGCGTGTATCCGGACGATGGCATCGATGCCAACACCTTGCTGCGCCAGGCCGACCTGGCGATGTACCAGGCCAAGCATCGCCGCAGCGGATTTGAATATTTCAGCGACGATCTGAACACCATGGCACAGCAGCAGCTGGCCCTGGAAAGTGGCCTGCGCCAGTCACTCGAGCGCGATGAGTTCGTGCTGGTGTATCAGCCCAAGGTCGATCTTGCCGACGGCCGGGTGGTGGGGCTGGAGGCCCTGATTCGCTGGCTTCCCCGCTCGGGCAACATGATCGGACCCGATCAGTTCATTCCGGTGGCGGAGGAAACCGGCCTGATCGTGCCGATTGGACGCTGGGTGGCGCGGGCGGCGTGCGTCCAGTGGATCGCCTGGCGCGATGCCGGGCTCAGGCCGCCGCCAGTGGCCATCAATCTGTCGCCGCGACAGCTTTCCGATGCGCGCCTGATCGACGATATCGATGCCATTTTGAAGGAAACCGGAATGGATTCCGCGCATTTGCAACTGGAAGTGACCGAAAGCGCGGCGATGGAGAATCCCGGGCGCACCTTCGCCATCCTCGACGCGCTGCGTCAGCGCGGGCTGCACGTCTACATCGACGATTTTGGCACCGGATATTCCAATTTGAGCCAGCTGAAGCGCATGCCGATCGACGCACTGAAAATCGACAAGAGCTTTGTGAATGATGTGCTGACCGATAGCGACGATGCGGAAATCGTCAACGCCACCATTCGCCTGGCGCACGCCATGAAGCTGCGCGTGGTGGCCGAAGGCGTCGAGACGTTCGAGCAGGTGGCGTTTCTGAAACAGAATGGCTGCGACGAAATTCAGGGTTATGTCGTCAGCAAACCGCTGACGCCGAGCAAGGCCAGCGAGCTGTTTGCGCTGAGTTTCACTTTCTGACCGACTGAACTGGCGCGTCTGAGATGGCATGAGGGCGGCCCGCCCCGGGCCGTATGCCGGCGCCGGCATATGCCAGGCGAACCCGCAGCCGATTTCCTTTAAGTCAGCCCACCAGTTGCTCCAGCACGAAGGGCAGAATGCCGCCCTTGTTGTAGTACTCGACTTCGATCGGGGTGTCGATGCGCAGCTTGAGCGCGACGCGCTCAACATTGCCATTGGCACGGTGGATCACCAGCGTGACGTCCTGCTGCGGCGTGATGCCGGCTTCGGCGCCTTCGAGGTCGAAGGCCTCGCTGCCGTCGAGCTTCAACGTGGTGGCGTCGACGCCGTCCTTGAACTGGCAGGGCAGCACGCCCATGCCGGCGAGGTTGGCGCGGTGGATGCGCTCGAAGCTTTTGGCGATGACCGCCTTCACGCCGAGCAGGGCCGTGCCCTTGGCGGCCCAGTCGCGGGAAGATCCGGTGCCGTATTCCTCGCCGGCGAAGATCATCAGCGGCGTGCCGTCGCGCTGGTATTCCATGGCGGCGTCGTAGATCGGCTTTTCCCCGCCGTCCTTCCGGGTGATGCCGCCCTCGCTGCCGGGGATCATCAGGTTCTTGATGCGCACGTTGGCGAAGGTGCCGCGCATCATCACCTCGTGGTTGCCGCGGCGTGCGCCGTAGCTGTTGAAGTCGGCTTTCTCCACGCCGTGTTCGGCGAGGTAGAGACCGGCCGGCGAAGTCGGCTTGATGCCGCCGGCGGGGCTGATGTGGTCGGTGGTGACCGAGTCGCCGAAGATCGCCAGCGCGCGCGCACCCCTGATGGAAGCACCCTCTCCCGCGCTTGCGGGGGCGGGGAGGAAGAACGGCGGCTGCTGGATGTAGGTGGATTTCTCGTCCCATTCATACACCGCCCCGGTCGGCGCGCTCACGCCGTCCCACAGCGGGTTGTCGGCGCCGACGTCGGCGTAGCCCTTGTAAGCGCCGGCGTCGGTGGAGTGGTGCAGCAGCGCCGCGATCTCCTCGTTGCCCGGCCAGATGTCCTTCAGGTACACCGGGCCGTCCTTGCCGGCGCCAATGGGCTCCTTGTCGATGTTGAACGGCACCCGCCCGGCCAGCGCAAACGCCACCACCAGCGGCGGCGACATGAGGAAGTTGGCCTTGACGTTCTGGTGCACGCGCGCCTCGAAGTTGCGGTTGCCGGAGAGCACCGAACAGGCGACGAGGTCGTTGTCGAGCACGGTTTTCTCGATGGCTTCCGGCAGCGGGCCCGAGTTGCCGATGCAGGTGGTGCAGCCATAGCCGACCACGCCGAAACCCAGCTGTTCGAGGTAGGGCAGGAGGTCGGCGGCCTTCAGGTATTCGGTCACCGCGCGCGAGCCGGGGCCCATGCTGGTCTTGACGTGGGACGGAGTGTAGAGGCCGAGTTCGACCGCCTTTTTCGCCAGCAGGCCAGCGGCGATCATCACGCCGGGGTTGGAGGTGTTGGTGCACGAGGTGATGGCCGCGATGACCACGCTGCCGTGGCGCAGCTCGCCGCCGCCCTCGACCGCGTAGGTGCGGCGCAGCTCCTCGGCGGTCTTGCCGTAGCCGCCTTCTGCCTTGGGTTTCTGCATCAACGTGTCGAAGGTCGTTTCGATCGCGGATAGCGCGATGCGGTCCTGCGGCCGCTTGGGGCCGGCGACCGAGGGTTCGACGGTTGAGAGATCGAAGCTGAGCGTCTGCGAATAGTCGATGTCGCCTGCCTGAGGGATGCCGAACAGGCCCTGCGCCTGGTAATAGGCGCGGATCAGATCGACCTGCGCGGCTTTGCGACCGGTCGCGGAGAAGTACTGGCAGGTCGCTTCGTCGATCGGGAAGAAACCCATGGTCGCGCCGTATTCGGGCGCCATGTTGGCGATGGTCGCGCGGTCGGTCACTGGCAGCGCGGCCGCGCCTTCGCCGAAGAACTCGACGAACTTGCCGACGACTTTCGCGCGGCGCAGCATCTCGGTGATGGTCAGCACCACGTCGGTGGCGGTGACGCCCGGCTTCACGCTGCCGGTGAGGTTGACGCCGACGACGTCCGGGGTGAGGAAATACACCGGCTGGCCCAGCATCGCCGCTTCCGCCTCGATGCCGCCGACGCCCCAGGCGACCACGCCCAGGCCGTTGATCATGGTGGTGTGGCTGTCCGTTCCGACCAGCGTGTCCGGATAGGCCATGCCGTCCTTTTCCATCACGCCGCGCGCCAGGTATTCCAGGTTCACCTGGTGCACGATGCCGACGCCGGGCGGCACCACCTTGAAGGTGTCGAAGGCCTGCATGCCCCACTTGAGGAACTGGTAGCGTTCCTGGTTGCGCTCGAACTCGATTTTCATGTTGAGGTCGAGCGCGTCCGGAGTGCCGAACTTATCTACCTGGATCGAGTGGTCGACCACCATGTCGACCGGCACCAGCGGCTCGATCTTCTGCGGGTCGCGGCCCATTTTCTGCGCGGCGGAGCGCATTGCGGCGAGGTCGGCCAACAGCGGCACGCCGGTGAAGTCCTGCAGGATCACCCGCGCCACGGTGAAGGGGATTTCCTCGGTGCGATCGGAATTGGGCTGCCAGTTCGCCAGCTGCCTGACGTGCTCGGGCGTCACCTTGACGCCGTCGCAGTTGCGCAGCACCGACTCCAGCACGACGCGGATCGACACCGGCAGCCGCGTCACCGACACGCCCAGCGCGGTTTCCAGTTTCTTCAGAGAGGCGAAGTGCGCCTTGCCGGCAGCGGTTGAAATGGAATCGAAGGTGTTGAACGTGTCGGTCATGATGGTTTGATTCGTAAAATGATTGACTGTGAAAAATGGCCGGGAGGCCCGATTTTACCGGAAGCGCAGCGCCTGTTACGGCCGGGCATTCGCTTACAAGCGAATGCCAAACATGCCCAGCAGCTTGACCATGCCCAGGTAGGCCAGCGCCGTGGCCGCGCTGGAGGCGGCCAGGCTGAACCAGAAGCCGAGGCCATTGCGCAGCAGAAACGGCAGCAGCACAAACAGCAGCAGCGAGGGCAGCACCAGCCAGAAAATTCCGCTGGAGAGCGCGGCAACCTTCTGCACGTCGCCGGTGTCGAGATACAGCCAGACAAACGCGAGCAGCGAGATGAGCGGCAGCGAAGCCACGGCCGCCGCCCAGAACGTGCTGCGCTTGGCCACTTCGGCAACGACGACGAGGATCAGCGCGGACAGGGCGATCTTGAGTGCGTATTGCCCCATGGTGGCAGGGTCAGCCTTCGCGCCGCATCTGCGGGCTCATTTAACTTCCCCGCCTCATTTGTGGGAAGAGGATGACGTCGCGGATGCTCGGTGAATCGGTCAGCAGCATCACCAGGCGGTCGATGCCGATGCCGCAGCCGCCGGTGGGCGGCAGGCCGTGCTCCAGCGCGCGGATGAAGTCGGCGTCGTAGTGCATCGCTTCCTCGTCGCCGGCCTCCTTCTGCCGCACCTGCTCCATGAAGCGCTCGGCCTGGTCTTCGGCGTCATTCAGCTCGGAGAAGCCGTTGGCCATCTCGCGGCCGGTAATGAACAGCTCGAAGCGTTCGGTGATGTCCAGCTGGGTATCGGAGCGGCGCGCCAGCGGCGAGACTTCGGCCGGATAGTCGATGATGAAGGTCGGCTGGATCAGCAGCGCCTCGGTGGTTTCCTCGAAGAAGGAAAGCTGCAGGCCTCCTAGTCCGTCCTGCGGGCGGTACTTGGCCTTCATCGCGACGAACTGCGTGACCAGCCAGTCGCGGTCGTTCAGCTGCTCGACAGTGTAGTGCGGGTTGTACTTGCGGATCGCGTCGACGATGGTGAGGCGGGCAAACGGCTTGCCGAGGTCGATTTCATGGCCCTGATACTGCACCGTGGTGGAGCCGGTGGCGGCGACCGCGGCGGCGCGGATCAGCGATTCGGTGAGATCCATTAGATAGCGGTACTCGCGGTAGGCCTCGTAGAACTCCATCATGGTGAACTCGGGGTTGTGCCGCGTGGAGAGCCCTTCGTTGCGGAAGTTGCGGTTGATCTCGAACACCTTTTCGAAGCCGCCGACCACCAGGCGCTTGAGATAAAGCTCGGGTGCGATGCGCAGGAACAGCTCCATGTCGAGCGCGTTGTGATGCGTGGCAAAAGGTTTCGCCGCGGCGCCGCCGGGGATGGGATGCATCATCGGCGTCTCGACTTCGAGAAAATCACGCTCGACCATGAAGCTGCGGATCGCCTGGATGATCTTCGAGCGGCGCTTGAAGGTCTCGCGCGCATCGTCGTTGGTGATGAGGTCGAGGTAGCGCTGGCGGTATTTCTGCTCCTGGTCGGCCAGGCCATGGAATTTTTCCGGCAGCGGGCGCAGCGCCTTCGACAGCAGGCGGATCGACTTCGCCTGGATGGTCAGCTCGCCCTTGTTGGTCTTGAACAGGGTGCCGGTCACGCCGATGAAATCACCGAGGTCCCAGTGCTTGAACGCGTCGTGCGATTCGATTCCGGTGAGGTCGTTGGACACGTACACCTGGATGCGCCCGCTCATGTCCTGCAGGGTGGCGAAGCTGGCCTTGCCCATCACGCGTTTGAGCATCATGCGGCCGGCCAGCTGGGCCGGGACGGCCTCGGCTTCCAGCGCTTCCTTGCTCTTGTCGCCGTGGGCGGCGGCCAGCTTGCCGGCATAGTCGCGGCGCTCGAAGTCGTTGGGGAAGGCGACGCCCTGCTCGCGGATCGCGGCGAGCTTGGCGCGGCGCTCCATGATGATCTGGTTTTGACTCAGGTTCTCTGATTCGGCGTTTGCCGGTTTCGTCGAAACTTCGTTTACGTCGAGGGCGGGGGCGGTGGTTTCGTTGTTCATGGTCTAGGTGGGGAGAGTAAAGTCAATTGCCGAAGTAAACGACGGTGAGACCGAGCGCTTGGGCGGCGCGGCGCATGGTGTCATCGGCTGTGGCAAGGGTGTCGGTTTCCAGTGTTTGTGCCGTTGCCAGATGAAGAGCATCCAGTGTGCGCAAGGGCAACGCTGCAAGTCGGCCCATCATGTGAAATGCAGCGATGAAATGAATGTCGCTGGCCGGGCTGACGGTCAGCAAACCATCCTGAATATCGGTGCTGATTTCAATCAGCACTTCTGCTTCCTTGCTTGCATCGAAACGGCCTTCGCGACGCTTGTGCGCCAGCGCCGAACGCAGTTCGACCAGTGTGAGCCGGCTGATCAGTGCTGATTCGATGTCTCGGAAATACGCTTCGAAGGTGTCGCTGTTGCGCTCCGGGAGGTAGCGCTTCAGCAGGGCGCTGGTGTCGAGATAAACCGACATCAGTCGCGGCTGTCGCGATCTTCACGGATGAGCACTTCGCTCGGCACGTCCTGGAAAGGCATGGTCGCGCGAAATGCAGCGAGCGAACGAAAGGCCTTTTTGCGTGCAGCCAGCGAGGGTGTGACCGGCAGAATCCGCGCCACCGGCTCGCCGCGGCACACCACCAGCACCTCGTCGCTGTCGGCGAACATCTGGTCGGGGTGCGACAGGCCCTCGCGGGCTTCGCGGATGGTCATGGTTTTCATGGAACGCTCCAGGCGCAAAACGTGACACAATTATAGCTGATGTGACACACTGATTTTTCAGCCGGAAAACCCGATTCAACCCGCCCCGCCCAAGATTTTTACCCGCATGCCGCTTGATTCCGCCCTCGATCTGCTCAACCGTGTCTTCGGCTATCCCGCGTTCCGCGGCGAGCAGGCCGCCATCGTCGACACCGTCGCGGCCGGCGGCGACGCGCTGGTGCTGATGCCCACCGGCGGCGGCAAGTCGCTGTGCTTCCAGATTCCGGCGCTGCTGCGCGACGGCTGCGCGGTGGTGGTGTCGCCGCTGATCGCGCTGATGCAGGACCAGGTCGCTGCGCTGAAAGAACTGGGCATCGCTGCCGAGTTCCTGAACTCGAGCCAGGATGGCGCGGCGGCGATGCGGGTCGAGCGCGAATTCATTTCCGGGCAGCTCAAGCTCTTGTACGTTGCCCCGGAACGCCTGCTCACGCCGCGCTTCCAGTCCCTGCTCGAACAGGCGCGCGTCGCGTTGTTCGCCATTGACGAGGCGCACTGCGTGTCGCAATGGGGGCACGACTTCCGCCCGGAATACCTCGGTCTGTCGGCGTTGCACGAGCGCTTTCCCGAGGTGCCGCGCATCGCGCTCACCGCCACCGCCGATGCCGCGACGCGCGCCGAAATCCTCACCCGGCTCGATCTCGGCGCCGCGCGCGTGTTCGTCGCCAGCTTCGACCGCCCCAACATCCGCTACCGCATCAGCGAAAAATCCGAGCCGCGCCGCCAGTTGCTGGATTTTCTCGGCGAACATAAAGGCGAGGCGGGCATCGTCTACTGCAGCACGCGCAAAAAGGTCGAGGAAACCGCCGACGCGCTCAAGCAGGCCGGCCTCACCGCATTGCCCTACCACGGCGGCATGGACAACGAAACGCGCCGCCGTCATCAGGAAAAATTCCTGCGCGAGGACAGCGTCGTCATGGTCGCCACCCTCGCGTTCGGCATGGGCATCGATAAGCCTGACGTGCGCTTCGTCGCCCATCTCGACCTGCCGAAGTCGGTCGAAGGCTACTACCAGGAAACCGGCCGCGCCGGCCGCGACGGCGAGCCTGCCGAGGCCTGGATGGCGTGGGGTCTGCAGGACGTCGTCACCCAGCGCCGCTTCATCGACGAGGGCGACGCCGAAGACGCGCACAAGCGCGTCGGCCACGCCAAGCTCGACGCCCTGGTCGGCCTGTGCGAAGCCGCCAGCTGCCGCCGCGTCGCGCTGCTCGCCTACTTCGGCGAAGCCAGCCAGTCCTGCGGCAACTGCGACGTCTGCCTCAACCCGCCCACTTTGTGGGACGGCACTGAAGCCGCGCAAAAGCTGCTCTCCACCGTCTACCGCACCGGCCAGCGCTTTGGCGCCGGTCACGTGCTTGACGTGCTGCTGGGCAAGACCACCGAGAAAATCGACCGCTTCGGCCACAACCAGTTGAGCGTATTTGGCATCGGCGCCAGCCAGACCGACAAGGTCTGGCGCACCGTGCTGCGCCAGCTCGTGGTGCGCGGGTTATTGGAAGTCGACCACACCGCCTACGGTGCGCTCAAACTCACCCAGGCCGCAAAGCCGGTGCTGAAGGGCGAGGAAACCGTGATGCTGCGCGCCATCGAAGTGAGGCCTGCGCGCAGCAGGAAATCGCGCTTCGCGCCCAGCTCCGGCGAAGGCGTCCACAACGACGAAGATCCGCTGTTCCTCTCCCTGCGCGCCTGGCGCCGCGAAACAGCCAACGAAAAAGGCGTCCCCGCCTACGTCATCCTGCACGACGCCACCCTGCGCGAGATCGCCGCACGCCGCCCCGCCACGCTGGCGGAACTGGGCGAGATATCGGGACTGGGAACGAAAAAGCTGGAAGCCTACGGCGAAGCGGTACTGGCGGTGGTGGCGGAGGGTTGAGCAGGTTCTTCCGTTTACCCTCTTGACCACCATAAACATATTGTTTATGGTGGTCGTGTGATTCAAACTTTCGCCAACCCGGAAACCGAGCAATTCTTTGCAACCGGCAAGTCTCGTCGGTTGCCGACAGAAATCCTGAAACGGGCGGCCATGCGTTTGAGTCAGCTTCACGCCGCCACGCGCGTCGAGGATTTGCGCCTGCCGCTATCCAACCAGCTGGAAAAGCTATCGGGCGACCGCGAGGGTCAATGGAGCATACGCATCAACGGCCAATGGCGCGTGTGTTTCAGGTTCGAGGGCGACCATGCCTTCGATGTTGAAATCGTTGATTACCATTGAGGAAATGCCATGACCAAAAACGGATTGCCCAGCATCCATCCCGGGGAGTTTCTGGCCGAGATACTGGAAGACCTGGGCATGTCGCAGGCCGAGTTCGCGCGGGCGATTGACGTTTCGCCCATGCGCATATCGCACGTCATCAAAGGATCGCGTCCGGTCACAGCGGAGCTGGCCCTGCTGTTCGGCCGCGCGTTCGACCAGACGCCGCAGTACTGGCTGAATCTACAGACCGACTACGACCTCAAAACAGCCGAAGCGAGCATGGGCGAGCGCTTGAGGGCCATTCATACGGTGGCGCATGCTTGAGGGTCATCCGCAATACCGTGGCCTTCCCGTGTAATTCACGGGCTGACTCCAGCGAACTTCTACAAGAGCATGACCACGCCGACCACACAATTTGGCAGGACGTGTACCACGCTGCGTGGAACGGCAAGACGCTGTATGTAAAGTTTCAGCGCGTGGGCGTGTATTTCGTGATTTCGTTCAAGGAGCAATGAACATGGCGAGCAAATGGCATAAGCAGCCCTGCCCGATCTGCGGGGAAGGAACACTGCACAACCAGACTCGAAAGCAGCAGATCGAGTATCGCGGCAAGCCTTATGAATACACGGAACAGGGCGCATTCTGCGATCACTGCGCGGATGGTTTCGCAGATCATGACGCGCGCGAAGAGGCGGCTTGGCTCGCCTTCCGCGACCAGACGGATGCGGAAGAAGCCGCCGCTCTGGCGCATATCCGCAAGAAACTCAAACTCACCCAGAAAGAAGCGGCCATCCTGACAGGCGGCGGCAAAAACGCATTCTCACGCTACGAGCGCGGAGAAGCACGGCCCTTGCCTGCGGTCGTGAATCTGTTCAAGTTGCTGGACAAGCACCTCGAGCTTTTGGAGGAAATCAGGCCGCGTTGAGGCAATCTTTTATATTGCGAGCCTCGCCCCTTAAAATTCATCCTGCACGACGCCACTCTGCGCGAGATTGCCGCGCGCCGCCCCGCCACGCTGGCGGAACTGGGCGAGATATCGGGGCTGGGGACGAAGAAGCTGGAAGCCTACGGGGAGGCGGTGCTGGGGGTGGTGGCGGAAGGCTGAAGCTGTTTACGTTCTGTTCTGCCAATAGCCTGGCTGGCGATGCAAATGCATGACGGCGATGATCAATAACCGATCACGCTCGAGGACGTAAAGAACGCCATAGGGGAAGCGATGAACCAGCGCGCGCCGGATGTCGTCCCCCATTTCCTGCCAGGCAAGTGGAAATGCCTGTGCGCGCTGAACGGCGGCATGTACCTGAGCTGCTAAGTCCAGCCCTAGGCCAAGCTCACGCGACTCATATCATTCAATGGCTTCATTCAATTCCACCTCGGCGTCTGGGTGGTGCGTGGTTGTTGACGCTTAAGCGTCTTTACAACCACGGCCTGCCCCTTGTGGGTGGAAGACATAACTCATTTTTCGTAGCGCTGGCGGATACGCTCGAACTCCGCCTCGCCGGGGATGGCGTCCACCCGGCCGGCGCGCAACTCATCAAGGCGGCGCTGCGCCACTTCCATCCAGGCCGAATCAACCACGCTTTCCGGCGTGTTTAAACTGCGCAGCAGCGTATCCACCAGACGCGCCCGTTCTTCCACGGGCAACGAAGCGACTTCATCTATCAAATCAACCGTTTTCATCTTCGACCCCCTTCATGTGCGTCCATCAGAGTTTACGTTCAACATCGTCCATCTCAGTTCGACCATGTCTTGATCCGGTGCAGCATTTGCGCGTTGCCGATCACTTGGCTTTTACGTGCATATTCCAGACCGCGCTGCACCATGCAGTCAAACGCCAGTTCGCGAACGATCTCTTCGTAAGTGGCATCCTCGGGCTGCGAGAGAACCAGATTCTGGATCAACTCCTTAGCGGTGTTCATGGCCTTGTTCCTCAGGCAGCGTGAATTCAACCGGATTGTGGAAGGGGGCGCAATGCATGGCAAGGCGATATCAGGTGGTAGTGGAGCGCGTCGGCCCTCCGCGCTTACTTCCAGTTCAGGTCAAGCTTGCGGTGCGTAGCTGCGCAATCCCGCAGATACAGATTGATCAGGCTCTGATAGGGGATACCCAACTCTTCCGAAATCGTTTTGAAATAAGCGATTGCGTCCTCGTCGAGCCGAATGGTGATTTGTTTCTTCAGCTGCGAAGCGTAGGGGTTTTTGCGGGAGGGGGAGAAGTCATATTCTTTGCGCATGGTGTTCACCTTCAGGGGTAGGACTTCGATTCGCCTGCCGTTGCCTTGCGCGCGGAGATGATGCGTATGACATTGTCGTCGCTCCGGTAGCAATGGCAGACCACAAGCAACCGCAGTGAACTGCTCAGGCCCAGCAGAATAAAGCGCGCCTCGTCTTCGGAGTGGTCGGGATCATCGATCAGCCGGGCGCGCTCGTCGTAGAAAACCGATCGCGCTTCCTCGAACGAAACGCCGTGCTTTTTCGCGTTGGCCGTCGCCTTGCGTGCGTCCCACTCGAATTGAAGGGTGCTCATGGTTTGAGTGTAACTACACTGTAGTTACGCCGCAAGCGTGTTCCAGCCGGGTGGGCGTCGTTTCCGGGGCGTCGGGCGTGGCTTCGCCCCAAACGCGGGCGAGGGTGGCCTGGATTTTCTGCTCGAAGCGGGCGATCAGTTCGCGGTTGGCGGCGACCAGCGCCTGCTCGGCTTCGATTTCGGCGACGATGGCTTGCTGCGTGGGGAGGGCTGGGAGGGCGATTTCTACCATCCTAAGTTCTTCACGATTGAAGAGTCCGTTCACATTCATCCGCATGAATTGGATGTAGCGGCCTTCCCGTCGGTAGATGTTGAGTGTGTGCCAAAGATACAGGTTCATCAGCGAGAGCCGCACCATGTCGGGCGAGATGTCGTAGCCCCTGAAGTTCTGGGCGAGGCGGCCGCGGTCGTCGGGGGTGAGGGTCGAGTTGCCTTGTGGGTCGGTGTTCTGCCGTACGATGTGCTTGTAGGAGATCAGGAACCCGGCGGTGCCGCAGGCGGGGTCGAGCACGGTTTCGGTCTTTTTCGGGTCGAGCACCTCGACCATGAAATCGATGATGTGGCGCGGGGTGCGGAACTGTCCGGCGTCGCCTGGCTGCCCAACACCGAGAGCAGATACTCGAAGGCGTCGCCGAGCCGTTCGCTGTGGTCGTAGCTAAATTCGTCGATGATCTTGAGAAAGCTTTTCAGCGTCTCGGGGTCGCGGTAGGGCAGGTAGGCGTTCTTGAAAATGTCGCGGAACAGTGGCGGGATGCCGGGGTTTTCGGGCATTTTGGTGATGCCTTCGGCGTAAAGCGCGAGGGTTTCGTGGCCGCCGAGGCCGCTGCGCATGAGCCTGGCCCAGCCGTAGCGGGCGAAGTCGCCGGTGAAGAACTTGCGCTTGCCGCCGAGTTCCTCGGATTCGGCGTCCATGTCGTCCATGAACTTGTAGATCAGCGCGATGGTGATCTGCTCGACCTGGGATTTGGGGTCGGGCACTTTGCCGACGAGGATGTCGCGGGCGGTGTCGATGCGGCGTTTGGTGGCGGTGTCGAGCATGGTTTATCGTTTGATTGTGCTGAAAGCGTGGGTCGTTTGGGCGAATGCCGTTCGGGCAAAATGCATCGAGGCGATTTATTCAGGCGGAAACCGCAGCCTGGAAAAATTGCGTCCAGCCTGGATTGCCTGCCGCTCGATTTCGGTTGCCGATGCCAGCCAGCCTTTTTGCTCCAGAAAAATCAGGAAGGCGCGCGTACTGATCTTGCGGCAGTTGTCGGGCACCAGAAAGCTGGCGCGGGCAATCTTGTGATCCTCGAACAGGAAAACACCGGTCTTCCGGGGTTGGTCGAGGGCAAAGTCATTCATGGTTTCCTGTATCGCCAGTTCGCCGAGATTCGATCTGCGTACCCCAACGGATTCTGTCGCAAGCGTCTGTTGGTAGTGCTGGAACGTCCGGGTCGTGCGCACCGACACTTTGTTGGCTTCAACCCAGCGGGCCAGCTTCTCGCTGGTCGGCGTCTGCTGGCGCGTCACTTCATGCAGCACCATATCGATCAGCACGATCGGCCAGCCGGGCTTGAACAACAGGTCGAGCGCATCCGCGTAGGCAAAATAAGTGCTATTGCCCGGCGTTTTGTGCGCGCCTTTTCAGACGTGCATTGCTATGGAGCGAACTGGTTCAGGGACACGTAGCCTTTGGCGTCCAGCTGCAGGTCGATGAAGCCCTTGCGGGCCTTCTCGAAATTTTCGCCAAGCGCATCGAGATCGGATGAGGTGATCGTCGCGTTGGATTCGAGGCGGATGTTGGCGGACGTATCGCCAACCGCGAAGAAACGCCAGCCTGCGGCTTCGAGCAACTTGTTGATCTTGATGCGGGCGGTGGCTTCTTTATTGGACACGCGGATTCCTGTTATTGAACCCAGTTTTCAACTGAGAGGCCGGGATAATCCCTGAAATCCGCCTCGTTGTCGGTGACGAGCGTGAGGCCGAGGCTGGCGGCGTGGGCGGCAATCAGACGGTCGAACGCGTCGCGGCGGCGGTCGCGTACAGCTGCGGCGAGAACACCGTACTGGACCGCAACGGCGTTGTCGAGCGGCAACGCGGGGAGATAGGTCAACAGAGTGTCCAGCGCGCGTTCGGCTTCGTGTTTGATGGCGGGGTCGCGTTCGACGCCGTGCCGCAATTCGGCAAGGGTGACGACGGAGATGACCAGGTCGCCGAAGTCGAATTCCTCAAAGCGACGCAGCAGTTCGGGCGGATGGCGCTGGATGAGGTGAACGCAGATGTTGGTGTCGAGCAGGTAGCGCACGGCTTACTTGTCGCCCGCCGGTTTGTAGTTCGGGCCATCCTGATGAACTGCGGCGCTTTCATCTAAGCCGCTCCAGTCGCGATCTTTCTGCTCGTGAAATTCGCGGCCTTCGGCCATGAAACCGGGCGGGAAGGCGGCGAAGGCTGCGGCCAGCCCGGTCAGCTTGCGTTTGACGACCGGGCGCAGCACCAGGGTGTCGCCGATTTTTTCAATCTCGACATCCTGGCTGGCCTCGACGATGGCCAGTTCCTTGGGGATACGGACGGCCAGTGAATTGCCGCTTTTGAAAACGCGTGTGAGCATGGTCAGCCTCCTGTATATACAGGATATACACCGCGCCGGGCGCAAGCCTTTGCTTATACGCCCTGTTTCAGGCTCGCCTCGATGAAGATATCGAGGTCGCCGTCGAGCACCTTCTGCGTGTTGGTGGCTTCGACGTTGGTGCGCAGATCTTTGATGCGCGACTGGTCGAGCACGTAGCTGCGGATCTGGTGGCCCCAGCCGACGTCCGACTTGCCGGCTTCGAGCTTGTCCTGCTCGACCTGGCGGCGGCGCAGTTCGGCTTCGTACATTTTGGACTTCAGCATCGACATCGCCTCGGCGCGGTTCTTGTGCTGCGAGCGGTCGTTCTGGCACTGCACCACGATGCCGCTGGGCAGGTGGGTGATGCGCACCGCGGAATCGGTCTTGTTGATGTGCTGGCCACCGGCGCCGGACGCGCGGTAGGTGTCGACGCGCAGGTCGGCCGGGTTGATGTCGATCTCGATCGAGTCGTCCACTTCCGGGTAGACGAACACGCTGGCGAACGAGGTGTGTCGCCCACCTGACGAGTCGAACGGTGATTTGCGCACCAGGCGGTGCACGCCGGTTTCGGTGCGCAGGGTGCCGTAGGCGTAGTCACCCTCGATCTTGATCGAGGCGGACTTGATGCCGGCGACGTCGCCGTCGGATTCTTCCAGCAGCTCGGCCTTGAAGCCCTTGCGTTCGGCGTATTTCAGGTATTGCCGCAGCAGCATCGAGGCCCAGTCGCAGGCTTCGGTGCCGCCGGCACCGGCCTGGATGTCGATGAAGCAGTTGCTGGGGTCGGCCGGGTGGTTGAACATGCGGCGGAACTCCAGCGTGGCGACGTTCTTCTCAAGGGTTTCGATGTCGGCCTGCACGGCGGCCAGGGTGTCGTCATCGTTTTCCTCGCGCGCCATCTCGAACAACTCGCCAGCGTCCTTGAGGCCCGACGCCACGCGGTCGAGCACCAGCACCACGTCTTCCAGCGACTTGCGTTCGCGGCCGAGTTCCTGCGCCTTCTCGGCGTTGTTCCAGAAATCCGGCGCTTCGGCCAGGCGGCTGACTTCTTCCAGGCGGTCTTTCTTTACTGCGTAGTCAAAGAAACCCCCTGAGTTGGGTGGCACGCTCGCCCAGGTCGGCGAGTTGGGATTCGATCTGATTGAGGCTTTCGGCTTCCATGATTGAGTGTGTGGCTAGGCGGAAAAGCCCCGGATTATAGCCCAGGCCAACACCAGTCCCAGCCCCAGTGCGCCCATGCCGGCCATCGCATGGCGCGCCATCTGCCAGCCGCCGATGGCCAGGGTGAGCATCGATTTGAAGAGCAGATTGGCCAGCACCGCGAGCGTGATGACGTTGACCAGAATCCCCACCGGCAGTTGGCCAAGATTGTGCAGACGCAGGCTGGACAGCGTGATGGCGTCGACATCGGTCAGCCCCGACACCAGCGCCACGGCGTACAGTCCGCGCGTGCCCAGCCAGTCGGAAAGCCATGCCGCCGCCAGCAGCACCACGCCATACATCAGGCCGAAGCCCAGCGCCGTGCGCAGCTCGGTTGGGTTGCCCATTGCCAATGCGGGCAGTTCGCCCTGCGGCCGCAGCCGGTGCACGCCATACGCGGCGCCCAGACCGCCGACGACCAGCCCGCCGATCAGCACCGGCAATAGCTGCGGCATCACCTCCGGCGCCAGCAACGCAGCCAGCACGCCCAGGCGCACCAGCACCACCAGGTTGGCCAGCACGATGACGATCACCGCGACCGGCATCATTGCACTGCTGGCACGGGCGTGGCGGCTGAATGTGAGCGTGGTGGCGGTGGACGACACCAGCCCGCCGAGCAGGCCCAGCATCACCGCGCCGCGTTCCTGCCCGACCACGCGCAGCGCGGCATAGCCCGCCAGCCCGACACCCGCGATCAGCACCACCATCCACCAGATCTGGTGCGGGTTGATCGCCCCGTAGGGGCCGTAATCCTGGTTCGGTAGCAGCGGCAGGATGATCAGCGCCAGCACCGCGAACTGCAGCACCGACAGCAGGTCGCGCCGCGAGAGGTGCTCACTCAGGCCGCGCAGTTCCGGCTTGAAATATAGCAGCATGGTCGCCGCGATCCCCAGCATTACCGCCAGCTGGATTTCGTCGTGCCACACCAGCACGCCGAGGCCGTAGCACAGCATCAGTGCCGCCACTGTCGTCGTGCCCGGGTCGCCGTCCGCGGGTTGCGGCGCATGCAGATAGGCCGCGATCATCATGCCGCCGACCAGCAGCAGGCCCACTGCGACTAGCCACAGCGCGCCCAGTTCGGTTGCCAGATGCGCTGTCAGCACGCCGAACAGCGCGGTCAGGGCAAAGGTGCGCAGCCCGGCTTTCGCTGCCGGGTTGCGCTCGCGCTCCAGTCCCATCAAAAGGCCGATCGCCAGCGCCACCACGTAGCGCGGCAGAGTGACCAGTTCGGCAGGCAGCCAGGCGATCAGTTCATCCATTTCGGTTCGTCTTTCAGGCGGAAGAGGCAATGCGTATAGCGGTTCGATGTTCCCCCGCTGGCGAATATGCTTTATTTTATTGGTGCCAGAATAAAGCCACGTGAGTCGAAAACAACAAATTTGGTTCGTGGAGATCGGTTTCCCGGCAAAAAGTGCGCTTGCGGGAGGCGATGCCGGCAACCAGGCAAAAGGAGGACAGATGAATCAGGGACACCGCCGATTTCTTGTTGCCAGCGCACTGGTGCCGCTTGCGCTGGCGAGCGCCTGTAACGGTCAGCCCCCCCTGACGCGCGTTGGGGAGCATCCTCTGGAATCCGCACTGGAAAAACTGGCCTCCCCGCATTTTTTGCCGGCCTTGCCATGACGATGCGACATTTGCCGCTGCGCATCGCCTTGCCCCTGGGGCTGGCGCTGCTGGTGCTGGTGATGCTGGGAGTCTCGGTGGCGAATACGTTGCACAAGCGCCTGGGACAGTTCGACCGGCAGGCCAGGGCGGATATCCTGACCCAGACGGAACATCTGGCGCATATGGCGGAGCAGGGCTGGGAAACCAACCGCAGCCTGGTGGAAGACGATATCGCCCGGGCGGCGACCGACCCGCGCGTGGAGGCCGTGCTGTTGCTCGACGACAGCGGCCGCGTGCTGGCGGCCCACCGCACTGTCTGGCGCGGCAGACTCGCTGCCGACGTGCTGCCGGGTTTCGATATGCGCCGCTTCGTGCAAGAGAAACAAGGACGGCTGCCGGCGTTCTTTACCCTCAGCCCGGACGGCAGCCGTGTTGCCGCGATGCAGTATTTCCCGCGCCCCGCCGAACCCGAACCGCGGCAGTTGCGCAGCCAGCGGCTGGGCATGGTGTATATCGGTTTCGATCTCACCCGCGAGCGGCGGGCGATGCGCGCTTTCGTGTTCAAGGCGCGCGCTCCTGACCTGATCGCCACCTTGTTGCTGATCGGCCTGCTGGGCTGGCTGCTGCATCGCTACCTCGCCATGCCGCTGGGCAATCTGGGCCGTGCGGCCAATGCCCTGCGCAGCGGGCAGCTGGATGTCAGGGTGCCGGAGCAGGGTCCGCGGGAGATCGTGGTGCTGGCTGAGAGCTTCAATGCCATGGCGCGCGCCATCCAGGAGGCGCAGGAAAGTCTGGCCACCAGCGAGGAACGGCTTGCCATCACTCTCAACTCCGTCGGCGACGCCCTGCTGGCCACCGATACCGAAGAACGCGTCACGCTAATGAATCCGGTGGCGGAAACTCTCACCGGCTGGCCCCAGGCCGAGGCCCTTGGACGTCGTGTCGCCGAGGTGTTCGTGATTCGGAATGCGCTCACCGGCGCACCGGCGGAGATTCCGGTGGCACGCGTCATCCGCGAGGGGCGGGTGGTGGGGCTGGCCAACCACACCACTTTGCTGGCGCGAAATGGCGCGCGTTACCACATCGCCGACAGTGCCGCACCGATTCGCAGCGCCGGGGGGGAATTGCAGGGGGTGGTGCTGGTGTTTCGCGATGTGTCGGAGGAATACCTGCTGCGCGAAGAGCTGGCCAACAGCGAACTGCATTTCCGTGCCCTGGCCAACAGCGGACAGGCGCTGGTGTGGACCGCCGGTGTGGACATGGAATGTGATTACTTCAACGAGCCCTGGCTGCGCTTCACCGGCCGCTCGCTGGAGCAGGAACTGGGGCAGGGCTGGACTGAAGGCGTGCATCCGGATGACCTGTCCCGCTGCCTTGAGATCTACCACGCCGCCTTCGACCGCCGCGAGCCCTTCTCCATGGAGTACCGCCTGCGCCACGTCAGCGGCGAGTACCGCTGGATCATGGATCAGGGCAGTGCGCGCTTTGGCAGCCAGGGCCAGTTCATGGGGTATATCGGGCATTGCCTGGACGTCACCGAGGCCAAGCGTGCCGAGGCTGAAATCGAGCGCCTGGCCTATCATGACGTGCTGACCGGCTTGCCCAACCGTGTTCTGTTTCTCGACCGGTTGACCCAGACACTGGCTGCCGCACGCCGCAACCGGCGCTGCGGTGCTGTGCTGTTCGTCGACCTCGACCAGTTCAAGCGCATCAACGATGCGCATGGTCATGCCACCGGCGATGCCGTTCTGCGCGAGGTGGCCGGCCGGCTGGAATACTTCATGCGGCAAGGCGATACGGTGGCGCGGCTGGGCGGTGACGAATTCGTGATCCTGTTGCCTGATCTGGCAGCAAACCTTGAGGACGCCGGCGCGCTGGTGATGGCGGTGGCGGAGAAGATTCGCGGTGCGCTGGAAAACCCGATCAGCATCGATGATCAGGAATACGTGACCGGAGCCAGCATCGGCATCACCCTGTTTCCCAAGGGCGCGGAAAGCGTGGAAGACCTCATGCGCGAGGCCGACACCGCCATGTATCGGGCCAAGGAGCGCGGCCGCAACGCCCTGGCCTATTTCGAGCCCGTCATGCAGGAAGCCGTTGCCGAGCGCTATGCCCTCGATCGCGAATTGCGCGAGGCGGTGCGCGAACGCAGCTTCGAACTGCACCTGCAATCGCAGGTGGATGGCGACGGCAAGGTAATCGGGGCCGAGGCACTGGTGCGCTGGCGCCACCCGCAGCGAGGCCTCGTGAAGCCAGCCAGTTTCATCCCTCTGGCGGAGGAGTCCGGCCTGATCGTGCCTATGGGAGAGTGGGTGCTGCGCGAAACCTGCATGCTCATCGCCCGCCTCGACGCCGAGGGCCACAGCCTGCGCATCGGCGTCAATGTCAGCCCACGGCAGTTCCACCAGGCCGATTTCGTGCAGCGGGTCAAGGGGATCTTTGCCGCCACCGGCGCCGACCCGACCCACCTCACGCTGGAAATTACCGAGAACCTGCTGATCGAACACGCCTCCGAATCGGTGGCGCGCATGACCGAACTGGTTGCGCTCGGCCTGCGCTTTTCTGTCGACGATTTCGGTACCGGCTATTCGTCCCTGGCCTACCTCAAACGCCTGCCGCTATCCGAACTCAAGATCGACAAGAGCTTCGTGCAGGATATTCCACATGACCCCAATGACGTCGCATTGGTGGAGACCATCCTCTCGATGGCGCGCCATATGCATTTCGAGGTGGTGGCCGAAGGGGTGGAAAACGAAGCCCAGCTTGCCTTCCTGCGCCAGCAAGGATGCGAACGCTTCCAGGGGTATTACTTCCATCGCCCGGTTGAGATGCGCGCCTGGATCGAGCAGCTTCCGCCTGCGCGCTGATCGCGGCCCTTTGCTTTTGGTTTCCACCCCACTTGCCGTATTGACGGTTTGAGGGAATCCCGCGCAGCACCTGGCGCTACGGGTTTTTTATTGGAAGCGTACTCTCTGGATGCAGAAAGACCCGCAAGCCTTGCAGCATGCGGGTCTTTCTTGAATCATCAAAACGATGAGTTCATGCCCCCCGAGGCCGTGGCCGAACGCAAGGTCCGGTCGCGTCCCTGGGGAAACGATTGCTTACTTGATCCGCATGTCGTTCTTGACGGATTTCACGCCGGCGACGCCGCGAGCAAGCTCGACCGCCCGGTTCGCAGCAGCCTGCGATGTCACGAAACCGCTCAGTTGAACCACGCCTTTGAAGGTCTCGACATTGATCTCAATGGCTTTTGTCAAGGGGTCTTCGATCAAGGCCGCTTTTACCTTGCCGGTAATGACGGTGTCGTCGATGTACTGGCCGGTTCCTTCCTGCTTCGCCGTGGGCGCACAAGCCACGACGGATACCAGTGCAACGGCCAGGAATGCTGCTGAAAGAACTTTGCTAAATTTATTCATGGTGGACTCTCCAGAGGTAAGAAAAAAAACTGCTTGGTGCCGGTTTCTCGCCGACAGGCTAGTGTGATGCGGCAGGGCCTAAATGGGCTTCGCCGCATATCGTGTTAAAGCCTTGATCAAATATAGTCAAAAAAGGCCTTGATCAAAATATAGTCAAAAAAGCAGATGGGGTCGGTACGGTGGCGCACATAGCGCAGAAGGGATGGTATAGCCAGACTGGGCTGCCGGACGCATGGCATCGTTATGTACGATGCCGCACAGACGGCCCCCCACTATTCTCCGTATTGTTGCCAGTAGGGAGAATGTATGACGCCGACTAAACGCAGGACGTCCGCCAAGTAGCCCCCCTGCATTTTTTGACTACTATGATTAAAAACGGCTGCAATCACACCAAGTCGTCATTGCAACGATTGTGTTCGATGTACAACTCAATGGATGAAAAGATGATGAAAAACACATACCCCCCCAAATTGAATCAAATGGCGCGCAGGATTGGCATGGCCGCCGTGGCTGTCATGGTAATGGCGGGTTGCGCGAGCACCTCGGCACCGACAGAGCAGATGGCCGTTTCCCGGGTCGCTGTCAGCAATGCAATGGGCGCCGGCGGCGCTGAATTTGCACCGGTCCAGTACAAGTCTGCTACGGACAAGCTGACTGCTGCCGAGCGGGCCATGGCAGACGAAGATTATGAGCTTGCCTTGAAGCTGGCGGAGCAGGCTGAGGTTGACGCCAAGCTGGCTGCGGAGATGGCGCGTTCAGCCAAGGCGCAACGCGCCGCGGATGCACTGCAGGACGATATTCGCGTGCTGCGCCAGGAAATCGACCGTCAATCCAAATAATCATCAATGGAGCTCAACATGAAAAAAAATCGATCCCTTCCCCTGAGCCTGATCGCAGTCGCGATGCTCGCGGGCTGCACCACCCTCCCGCCGAAAAATACAGCGCTCGAAGACGCGCGCAGTGCATACAGCAGCGCACGAACCAACTCCCAGGTCGTGAATCTGGCGCCGATTGAGTTGCAGAAGGCCGGCGAGACGTTGAACAAGGCGGATACGGCACTGAACAAAGGTGACGATGCCGCGGTCGATCAGCTGGCCTATCTCACCAAACAGCAAGTGGCGATCGCGCAGGAAACCGCCAAGCGCAAAGCCGCAGAGGCGGCAGTTACCAGTGCCAGTGCCCAACGCGACCAGGTTCGCCTTGCAGCGAGAACGGCCGAAGCCGACGCGGCCAAGCGGCAGACGGCGCTCGCGCAGCAAACTGCCGAGCAGCAAGCAGCACGTGACCGGGCGCTGATTGCGGAAAGGCAGGCTGAACTCGAGGAAGCCAGGCGGCAGGCGGCGCTCGCGCAGCAAACCACTGAGCAGCAAGCGGCCGCATTGGCGGCCGCCAACGCCCAGGCGCAACGAGACGAGGCACAGATTGCGGCGAGACAGGCTGAACTCGAAGCGGCCAGGCAGCAGGCCTTGATTGCCCAGCAGACCGCCGAGCAGAAAGCGGCGGCATTGGAGGCGGCCCGCGCCCAGGCGGAACGTGACCAGGCAATGATTGCGCAGCAGGAACAGCAGCTCAAGGAACTGGACGCCAAGAAAACGGCTCGCGGCATGGTGATCACGCTGGGTGACGTGTTGTTCAGCGTCAACAGGGCGGAGCTGTCGTCGGGCGGCGTGCGCAACGTGCAAAAACTGGCCGGTTTCCTCAACCAGTACCCGCAACGCAAGGTGTTGATTGAAGGCCACACCGACAGCACCGGCAGCCTCAGTATCAACCAGCCGCTCTCCGAGCGACGCGCCGATGCCGTGCGGACGGCTCTGGTCGGCATGGGGATCGGCGGCGACCGCATTGAAACGCGTGGTTATGCCGATGCCCATCCGGTTGCCAGCAACAACACGGCCGCGGGTCGTCAATTGAATCGACGCGTGGAAATCATCCTTTCCGACGACAGCGGAAACATCGTTCCGCGCTAGTCGGATGAGGATCGGTCAAACGGATTCGACAGCTCGCTGGCCGATACTCAAGGCGGTTGATTTTCACACCGCGAATGGTGTGAAAATCCGTCGAAATAACGGGCAAACCAAACGTCACGAAGTGACGTCCGCTCGTCTGGTTACGTTTTATATTCTATAGGGAGTGAAAAAATGCTTGGAACAATTGCAATTATCCTGATTGTCCTCTGGCTGCTTGGAATGGTTTCCGCCTACACCATGGGCGGTTTTATCCACATTCTTCTGGTCATCGCGATCGTGGTGATCTTGGTGCGTGTCATTCAAGGTCGAGGCGTGTAACGACCCTGGGATGTTTCCAGGATCGCCAATATAAAATAAATTCATTACCAAGGGAGAAGACAGGATGAATTCAATCAAGATGTTGGCAATCGTGCTGATCGTGGCCGGTGGCCTGGCGTTGGCGTATGGCGGCTTCACGTATACCAAGGACACGCATCAGGCCAAGATCGGTCCAATCGAGATGTCGGTCAAGGAGACGCAGACGGTAAACATCCCGATCTGGGCCGGGCTGGGATTGATCGTGGCTGGAGTGGGTCTGCTGTTTGTGCGCAAGTAGCATGAGCTGGCGCAACAAAATTGCTGCCAGTTATTTAGAATGGGCCATTGTATCGGGCAGCCGCATCGCGGATTTTGCCCAATTCAACGGTGTAACCGCACGTAAAAAATAGGAATATTCCTATGCGAACGATAGAAACGGCAATGGAGAAAGAGCATGGAAAAATTATTGGGTGACGTCACCAAAGAACAGCTGATCGACGATTTCAAGGTGGTGGTGGCCGATGCGGAAGCACTGCTGAAGGCGACAGCCAGCCAAGGCGGCGAAAAGGTAGCCGAGGTCCGCGCCAAAGCGGAAGAGTCGCTCCGGATTGCGAAAGTCAAGATGGCAGAAGCGCAGGCGGCACTGCTGGCTAGAACCAAAGAGGCAGCCAGGGCAACCGACGTGTATGTCCATGAAAATCCCTGGAGAGCCATTGGCGTTGCCGCCGGTGTTGGCGTGGTAATCGGCCTGCTTATCGGCCGCCGCTAGTCGCTCCGCCATGAGCGATACAACGCCCGGCGAAAGCCGGGGCCTTCTCGATTCGCTGAGCACGCTGGCCGCCACGCTGGTTGCCATCGTGCACACGCGACTCGATCTTCTGTCCGCAGACGTGGAGGTCGACCGGACGCATGTGCTGTCGCTGTTGGTGTTGGCATTGGCCGCGCTGTTCTTCATCGGGGTGGGGGTGGTGCTGGCGGCGATCCTGCTCGTAGTCGCTTTCTGGGACAGCCATCGCCTCCTGGCGTTGGGGTCGCTTGCCGGATTCTTTTTGGCGGCGGGCATGGGGGCATGGGCGTACGCCCTGCACAAAGCGAGAACGAAGCCGAGGCTGTTTGCGGCAAGTCTGTCGGAATTGTTAAAAGACCGGCAGCAGCTCGTTTCCAGGCTGTAAAGGACGATCATGAACGAAAAACTGATCCGGCTGGCTGAACGCCGCGAACACCTGATTGCTCAGGCCGCAGCCCAACGCTCGGCGGTGGCGCAGAATATCGAGCCTTGGCGTCGCCCGCTGGCGCGGGTCGACCAGGGGTTGGCTGTGCTGCGTAAGATCAAGCGCCATCCCGCCTGGATCGCCGGCGGCGTCGCCTTGTTGACAGCATTGCGGCCTGGTCGCGTCAGGGCCGCTGGCATCGGAAAATGGCTATCGCGCGGCTGGGTAACCTGGCAGATGGTACGAAAACTGCGCGGCAGATAGCCGCAATCCGAAAAACCTAATGAAACGCTGATTGATGCCGTCATCGCGAGGCCCACAGGGCCGTGGCGATCCAGTGCCCGTTGGTTCCGTTGGCACTTGTGCCTTTCGAGTCTGGATTGCTTTCCGCCGCGCTACGCTCGCAATAACGGCCATATCGAATTAATCAGGGCCTCCCTAATTGCCGGTATCGAGAATCCGGGCGAAGGCCTCGGCCGACACCGGATGGCTGAAGTGGAAGCCCTGGCCCTCGCCGCAATGCCGCGCCTGCAGGAATGTGAGCTGCTCGTGCGTCTCGACGCCTTCCGCGATGACGCGCAGCTTGAGGCTTTTCCCCATTCCGATCACTGCGGCCACGATGGTTGCATCGTCCGCATCGGTGCAGATGTCGCGCACGAATGATTGGTCGATCTTGAGGGTGTCGATCGGGAAGCGCTTCAGATAGCTCAGGCTCGAATAGCCGGTGCCGAAATCATCGATGGCAAGCTGTACGCCCATGGCCTTGAGGGCAGCCAGCACCGATGTTGAGGACTCCGCGTCGTGCATGAGGATGCTTTCGGTTAGTTCCAGTTCGAGATAGCGCGGCGCCAGGCCGGTCTCCTTCAGGATCCGTGCAACGCCATCGAGAAACCCCGGATGCCTGAACTCCACCGCAGAAATGTTGACTGCCACCGGCACGGCGCGAAGGCCCGAATCCAGCCAGGTCTGAACTTGCCTGCAGGCCTCGCGCAATACCCATTGGCCGATTGGCACGATGAGGCCGTTGTCTTCCGCGATCGTCACAAACTGCCCCGGCATGACGAGCCCGGCCTCCGGGTCCTGCCAGCGAATAAGTGCCTCGGCACCGGTCATTGCGCCGGAAGCAAGGTCGATCTTCGGCTGGTATTGCAGGAGGAACTCCCCCAGCTTCAGGGCGCGGCGCAGGCTGCTTTCGACGAACATCCGGCGGACCGCACGGGCATTCATGTCGGCCCTGAAGAACTGGTAGTTGTCACGGCCGCTCGCCTTGGCGTGATACATCGCGGTGTCCGCGTTCTGCATCAGGGCATCTACGTTGGTGCCGTCATTCGGAAAGACACTGATGCCGATGCTCAGGGTGACGTGGAGTTCGTGTCCGTCGATCAGGTGCGGCATGGCAAGCGCGGCGCGCAAGGTTTCTGCAATGTGAGCCGCATCCTGCGGCTGCCCAATTTCGGCCAGCAGGATCACGAATTCGTCACCGCCCTGGCGGCAAACCGTGTCGGTGGTGCGCACACACCCTACCAAGCGGTTCGCAACCGACTGCAGTAGCTGGTCGCCGATCGCATGTCCCAGTGAGTCGTTGATGTGCTTGAAATTATCCAGGTCGAGGAACAGCAGCCCGACTTGCTTCGTGTGCCGCCGGGCCATCCTGATCGCGTGGGAAAACCGTTCAGTCAGCAGGAGCCGGTTGGGCAAGCTGGTGAGAAAGTCGTGCTGCGCCAGATGGGCCATCTCCAGCGCCATGGCCCGCGACTCGCTGACGTCGCGGAACACGATCACCGCACCGGTGACCTGGCCGTCCCGGTTATGAATGGGAGCGGCGGAATCCTCGATCGCGGACTCGAATCCGTCGCGGCGAACCAGCACACAATCGGTGCCCAGCCCCACCGTCTCGTTTTCCGCCATGGCGCGCTGCATCGGGTTGGCAGCGGTCAGGCGCGTCGTGCCGTCGAGGATATTGAATACCTCTGAAACAGGCCGGCCCAATGCCTCTTCACAGGACCAGCCGGTCATCGCCTCCGCCACCAGATTCAGATAGGTCACCTTGCCCAGCAGGTCGGTGGTCAGCACGGCGTCGCCGATGGAGTTGAGCGTGACCTGGGCGCGCTCTTTTTCTTCGAACAGGGCTTCTTCCGCCGTCTGCAAGACGAACTCCGCCGACTTGCGCCCGGTGATGTCCTCGACCGTTTGCACCAGGCCGAACCATTTCTTCCCGTCAAGCATGGCAGCACTGTTGACACGGGTCCAGACGATGCTCTCGTCCTCCTGCAGGAAACGGAACTCCGTCTGGAAAGGCGCCTGGCCCCGCGCAGCGTTGTGCCAATCGGCCAGGACACGCTCGCGATCCTCCGGGTGGATCGCCATGCTCCAGTTCGTGCCCAGCGTCTGTTCCAGGGTCAGCCCCGATATCGTGTGATACGCCGCGTTGGTGTAGATGCAGCTGCCCTCGGCATCGGAGACGAAAATCCCCAGTGGGGACGCATCGCTCATCGCGCGAAAGCGTTCCTCACTGCTCTGCAGCGCCCCACGGGCGGCTTTGCGCTCCATGACGTAGCGCAGGGCACGCGGCAACCAGTGGGCGTCGACGTGGCCTTTGGAAAAATAGTCGTGGGCGCCGCGCGCCATGGCCTCGCGCGCGGTTTCCTCATCGGTCAATCCGCTCAGGACCAGGACCAGGGAGTCGGGAGCAGCCTGGAATACCTGGTCGAACACTTCGAGACCTTTGCCGTCGGGCAGTGACAGGTCAAGCAGGACCACCTCGAATCGTTCATTGCCCAGTCGCTTCAGCGCATCGGATAGTCGCGTCACCCATTCGACCTGGAATGCGCTGGTTCCCGTGCCCGCGAGCGCATCCTGGATCAGTTTGGCATCGGCTGGCTCATCTTCTATAAGCAGGACGGTGGTCGGGCAATCGGCGGGATCATCGACGCGAAGGACGGTGATCTGGATATCGTTCATACGTGGCCTTCCGTTGGAATGGGCCGGTGCCATCCCCCCACTGACGGGGGATGGGTGTAGGACCCTCGCGTCATCGCGGCGGGTCGAACTGGGCGGTTACAGTAAAGCCCTAGTGTCACGAACCAGAAATAACGAAACATGAAACAGCGTCTTTTTCCGCCATGCGTTGTTGCAGCCCCTTGCCGTATACCCCATACGGCTGCGGGTCTGCGCCTAGCCTGGCGAAAAAATCCATCGGTTTCATTTGTTCCGCTATTTCCGGTTCGCAACACTAGCGGTTGCGACCCTGGCCGCGATCATTGCTGCGATCCTTGTCGTGGCGGTCATCCTTTTTACCGCGACGATCGTCACGACGGTCATCGCGATGCTGTTTCTGGTAATGCGCAACGTATTCGCGGTCATACCAGCTGTTTTGCACGAAATAGACCCGTTCGCCGCACGCGTTGTACGTGCCGCAGTGCTTGCGCCAGTTTTTGGCGTGGCCCGGGGGCACGTTTAGGTAGATCGGCGGGCGATTCACCGATACGCGCTGGATGACACGCGGCTCCCGGTAAATGATTCGGGGCGGCGGATAGCCGCCGATGTCGATCTGGCCATAGAAGCCGGGTTGTCCGATGCTGATGGACACTCCGACGTCGGCCGCGTGTGCCGAAAAGGTGACGGCGGCCAGTATTGCGGCGAAGAGTACGTGTTTCATGCTGGATCTCCTTGGGGCGAGTCGTCTTGCTGCTGCATCACGGCTTACGATGAGACTACCAAAACGCAGGGATCAACTCTGTTCGCCAGCACGCATAGCCGGTTTTTCGCCGGATTGTGGATACAGTGGGGGTGGAGCAGAATGCACGACGGCCCCAAAAGGCCGTTGTGCATGGCTTGGTGCGACGGGTCGTTATGCCCGGGGCTCCCCCAGCTCGTTGACGGTCACGGTCGGCCCTGGCGGCGCGGTCATCTGCATGCGATGCGCCTGGCCGCGGAAATTGTAGGTGACATCCCAGTAATCGGGATTGGCCTGGCTGGGCACATAGTCGCAGCGCTCGACGTCCCGGGTTTGCACCGCTTGCTCGATGCCGCCGATTTGGGCGACCGCTGTGGCCCCGCCGGCCGTAACAATGTCCTGGCCCCGTCCGCCGCCGACCTGGTGGCCCAGGATGCCGCCGATGATCGTGCCGGCAACCGCACCGGGGACGTTGACGCTGCGTCGTTCCTGCGCGACTTCTTCGCGCTCGACCCAGCAGCGCTGCTCGAGCGTGACGAGCACCGCGCGCACCGAGGTGACGTTTGCCTCGTACAGCCGTTCGTTGTTGCGACGATGGAAGTTATAGTCCGCAATCGGCGCCGGCGCATAACGATGGTCGTCGACGCGCGCGTTGATGTTCACGGCCCGTACCGATGAAATCTGGTTGTTCAGACCCATCGCGGCCAGCGACGGATACCTGCCCGGACGCAGGACGGCGCAGCGACCGTTGAATCGGTTGTCCTCGCATACCTCCCAGCGATCGCCGAGCACCACAACCGACGAGGCACGGTCATTGAAACCGTGACGCCCGAAATTGCTGACCGGTTCCTCCGTGGAGAAAGACCGGCCCTCAAAGCCTTGATGCTCATAAAAAGTGACCTGCGCGGCGACAGGAGCCGGCGCATAACGGCGATCGTCGATGCGCGCATTGTTGCCGACAGAACGCACCGATGAAACGCTGTTGTTCAAGCCCATCGCAGCCAGCGATGGATACCTGCCCGGACGCAGGATGGCGCACTGACCGTTGTAGCGGACGTCGGTACATACCTCCCAGCGGTTGTCGCGTACAACAACCGACGACGCATGGTTGCTGAAGCCCTGGCGCGAGAGATTTTTGATCGGTTTCTCGGTGGTAAACGAGCGGCCTTCAAAGCCTTGACGTTCGTAAAAGGTGACCTGTGCGGCCGCCTGCGAGGCAATCGCCACGCCGGCCAACACCAGCGCGATTTTGAATTGTGCATTCATTGCGGACTCCTGTAAGGGGGAAGCCGGAACCCATGTCGAACCGGGAGATCGATCCCGGTGCTCGGCACCTCCGAACCCGCAATATGGCGCGCTGTCAAGTCCGGGTCTGTTCGCGAGCGTACATAGCGGGCTTTTTGGCCGTGCACGCGATCAATCGCCCCTATGTTCGCCAGCGCACTGAACGGCGCGCGGCATTCGATTACGCTGCTGGTCTACCGGGTGCGACATCCAAGTCGAGCCGGTTTCTCACGGACGGATTGATGCCCTTCGTGCCACGATTGACCACTTTAAAAGGATTGACCATCATGAACCATACGCTACTGATTTCCGCCGTGCTCGCAACGCTCAGCCTGGCCGCCTGCGACAATCCGACCGTCGTCAATGTGCCCGCCACGCCCGTTGCCGTTCCCGGCCCCGCGGGTCCGCAGGGCGAAACCGGCAGCCAGGGCGCAACCGGCTATCAGGGCGATACCGGCAGCCGCGGCGCAACCGGCTATCAGGGCAACGAGGGTGCCCAGGGCGCAACCGGCAGCCAGGGCGCAACCGGCTATCAGGGTAACGAGGGTGTCCAGGGCGAAACCGGTGAGAGCGGCGATAAAACCACGGTAATCGTGGTGCCGGCCGAAGCGAACTGAATCCACTCATCCATTCGAGGAGCGCCTGATGTTGGGAACGATACTGTTGGTGATCCTGATCCTGATGCTGCTCGGCGCGATTCCGCGCTGGTCGCACAGCAAGAATTGGGGCTACGGTCCCAGCGGTGGTCTGGGTTTGGTGCTGGTCATCGTCATCATCCTGCTGTTGATGGGACGGTTGTAACGGCTTGTTGCGTGCTGCGGCCCCGCTGATGGACCCTGCACGTGCCTTCTTGATGGAGGATTGATGGTTTCAACGACGCTGAATTCGGCGCGTTGGCTGCCGTACCTGCGGCATTGGCCAGCGGCTTTCCTGTTCGTGCTGGCCGGCTGCAGCAGCCTGCCGACCATCGTTCCCGACCTGGCGCGACGCCCCGCCCCGCCCGTGCAACTTGAAAGCGCGGGCGGGCCGTTATCCGTTGCGCACAGCAAGGCGATCCTCGACCGGCTTGAAGGCAGCGGCCAGGGCAATGGCCTCTTCGAGCGCCATCTGGCGCTCGAAGAGGCCATTGTCGGCAGCCCGCTGACCACCGGCAACCAGGTGCGCTTGCTGCAGGACGGCCCGGCCACCTATCAGGCAATGTACGCTGCCATCCTGGCGGCGCAAGACCACATCAACATGGAAACCTACATCCTCGACGACGACGAGGTTGGCCAGCGCTTTGCGCAGGCACTGATCGCCAGGCAGGCGCAGGGGGTGCAGGTCAATCTCATCCGTGACAGTGTGGGAACTCTCGGTACGCCGCCGGCCTTCTTCCAGCAACTGACCGACAGCGGCGTGCAGGTACTCGAATTCAACCCCATCAACCCCCTGCTGTCGCGCAAGGAATGGACGTTGAATCAGCGCGACCACCGCAAGCTGCTGATTGTTGACGGGCACACGGCGTTTCTTGGCGGCATCAACATCAGCAGCGTCTACTCCGGCGGCTCGTTCAGCTGGCGTTCACGTCACCGGCCCGACACCGGTTTGGCTTGGCGCGACACCGACCTGCAACTGCAGGGACCGGTGGTGGCCGAGTTGCAGAAGCTGTTCCTCGCCACCTGGGAAAAGCAGAAGGGCGAGCCGCTGCCCGAGAAGAACTACTTCCCACCTCTCGAACACGTGGGCCCGCACGTGGTGCGGGCGATCGGCAGTTCGCCCGACGAGCCCTTCAGCCTGATTTATGTCACGCTGCTGTCGGCCATCACCAGCGCCGAAGTCAGCGTGAATATCACCAATGCGTATTTCGCCCCCGACCCGCAGCTGCTCGATGTGCTCGAAGCGGCCGCCGGACGCGGCGTCGAGGTGACCCTGATCCTGCCCAGCCAGACCGACTCCTGGCTGGTGTTCCACGCCGGCCGCAATTACTACGACCGGCTGCTGCGCGCAGGGGTGAAAATCCATGAACGGCAGGGCGTGATCCTGCATTCCAAGACCGCGCTGATCGACGGCGTCTGGGCCACGGTCGGCTCGACCAATCTCGACTGGCGCAGTTTCCTGCACAACTACGAGTTGAACGCGGTCGTGCTGGGAGCGGATTTTGGCCAACAGGTGCAGGCGATGTTCGACAAGGATCTGGCGGCATCCGACGCGATCACGCTCGAGCAGTGGCGGCGCCGCTCGCTCGATCTGCGACTCAAGGAATGGTTCGCGCGGGTCTGGGAGTACTGGCTGTGAGCCGGGGCCACGACAACAAGCACGTCGTGATGGTTGTCGTGGCCCGCTTCGCTCTCATCCCGGACTGAATTCCGGCGCCCTTCCTGGGGCGTACCTGACACATGACCGACCTCCAAACCCCCATGAAACCGTAATCGGTTGCAAGGGTTCGAACCTCATCGCGCGAGCGCACGGTCGATCTTGTCGTCCATCTCGCCGACCAAGGCGGCCAGGCCGTTGGCGGCCTCGTCGATGGATTGCTTCGTCGACTGCGTCACCGTGTCCATGCGCGCGTCGACCGCCAGGATCACTCCGCGCAATTGCGCAAATTCCTGCTCAATCTGCGTGCGCAGTTCATTGATGCGCGAGGTTTCGGCACTTTCCGCCAGTTTCCGCTGCGCCTGCAGCTCCTGATTGTGGCGGCGCGACTCCATCAACATGTTGGTGCGCAGCGCCAGGGCATAGAGGACGAAAAGCGCCACCAGGACCAGCGTGACGCCTAGCAGGATCACACCCAGCGGACCCACGACATCGAATGCCACGAATGACAGCGTGGTGGGCTCGATGAGTACCGGCCAGTTGACCAGGGTAAAAACGCCCAACAGAAGCAATGCCACCAGGATGATTGCGCCGAGAAAATTCATTATGTTCCCTTTCGTTTATTAAAAATGTACCTGTCACAGTACTAGCATGCGCTTCGGCATCGGTTTACGCGGTGCCTCCGCAGGTAACACCCGTTCCACATCGACCCGCGCTTTCCCGGGCGGATCCGTCATCGTTTTCGCTCAGCTCACTGGTGTTTTGCGGGCACTTACTGCGATGTCTGCTGACGCAGATATTCACCCCGTTTCATGTCCATATATGCGGCGCGGTCGACTTCGTGCAATTGGCGGGGATATTGCTCGGTGGCGCTGAACCAGCTTTGCAGGCGTTTCTGGAGTTGCAGAGGCGGCGCGGTGGCCAATGCACCAAGATAGGCGTCGATGGCGAGGTAATAGCGCATGGTGTTGCGTTCCATCACGCCACGCATGCCGCCGATGTGTTCTGGCTGGCCGCTGGATTGCCTGCCGGTCTGGGTGAACCCTACCTTGCCGCTGCCAAGGGTCGCGAGGTAGGTCTTCATGGCGAGTCGCCCCGCCAGGCCGTAATCATACGAATAGGTGAGATGCAGAAAAGTCTGGCCGTTTCCAACCGGGACAGCCTGCAGCTGGATACGATAATTGCGGGTACTCAGCGGCCCCTCCTGCGCATCGAGCTGGATATCCAGGTATTTCGCGGTCGCCGTGGCGACGCGATAGGAAAACTCGATGGAGTAGGCCTCTTTGAGCGGCTGAGGCGTCTTCCTGCCGATACTGACTGCCAGGGCGGTGGTCGACGCATCGGTCGTGGCACGGCAGTATTTGGTGTTGATATGCAGGATCAGCACGTCACACCATTGCTCGGGGCCATTGAGCGCCGCACGGACGGTGGGAAATGGATAATTGACCAAGGCGTAGATATCGCCCTTCAAGTCGTTGGACGATTCGGAAGAGTCGAGGGCCAGCGCCCGTTGAAACGGGTTGTGCTGGAGTCGTTCAGCCAGAGACGCGTATTGGGCGTGGAGCGACGCGGCGGATTGCGTGTGCGGCACGGAGGCAAAGGCCAGCCCCGCGCAGGAAAACGCGATCCCGGCGAGCCACAGCCGCCATGAGGGGTGGGCCATGTCCCTCGTCATGCCGCTCACCCCGGCCCCTGCATCAACCAGGGATGCCGCTTCACGCGCAGATTGCCTTCCCAGCCGCAGTCCGTCGAACTGCAGCGGAAGCGGCTGACTGTGATGAACATGCTCATGAGCAAATCAACGAACCGGCGTGGCACATGGATCGCAGGGCCGTTGCAGCGCGGGCATGCGCATTCTGGAGAGGAATAGCCCGTAGCCAGACGGGACATCAGGCGTGGTTGTCTTTGTTCTTCTCTTCAAAGTCCTTGATCTGCTTCTCGGCTTCGTCCTTCGTGATGCCGTAGGATTCCTGGATTTTGCCCGCCAGCTGATCGCGCTTGCCGGCAATCACGTCGAGGTGGTCGTCGGTAAGCTTGCCCCACTGTGTCTTCACCTTGCCCTTGAACTGCTTCCAGTTGCCTTCTACGATATTCCAGTCCATCTCAATCTCCTTGAATTTGGGTTCCGACTGGCGGAATTGCCAGTCGGGAATCCACTGTTCCAGCCCACCGTCCGCTGCATGCGCACCTGCGAGCGCAGCAGAAGGGAAGGGCCGGCGACCGTCTGGGCGCTTTTATCGAAGCGCCCGATTAAGGTTCAACCCAGATTGTTCAGATGATTTGTGCACCCTACCCAAAGCATCTCGCCCGAATGAATAATCTGGGCTCAAGACTAATCGCATATCCATGCGCCGTCTGTACGGCGGCGTACATAGTGCAACGTTCGATAATGGCTTGGCGTTGATGTCAGGACGCTCGCGCTGTCCGTGGACGCGAGCCTGATGAAAAATCAACTCAGGTCATCTGGGCCCACAGGGTGCACCAGCCATCCGGGCTGATCTGGCCTTCGACCAGCTTGCAGGTATTCGACTCCGCGACGAAATGCAGGCATCCGCTGCACTTCTGCTCACCCTTCGGCTGAGTCTGGTACTGCACGCTTTCCTGTGACATCTTCGCGGGCGCCGCCGGGGCGGCAGCGTCTGTGCTGGCGGGCGGAGAGCCGGCTGGAGCCGCACCGGTTTCGCCCTTCTTCGAATCACAGCCGAAAAGTGCGGACGGCAGCAGCAGGCCACAGCCCACCGCCAGGGCGCCGCGCAACACCACCCTGCGCGGCGGGATTTCTTCTTTTGCCATGTCCTTGGGCTTCCTGTTATCCGTATTCATATCAAACTCTCCTTTAAGTCCAGGTTGTGGAGGAGCAGAACAAACTGGCGGAAGTGCCAATCGAGCATCCTTTGTCGCAATTGGCTTCGTGCCACGTGTGCATCTCGCGCGGCAGGGCTGCTGAAAAAACGTCTGCCAGACAGCTTTTATAGGATTTTTCGATGAAATCGCAAGGCAAGTCGCTTGCTCGCATTCTGTTCGGCGATGACGTGCGGGGGTCAGGACGCGCTGCGTGGGGACGAGACTCTCCCTGTTTGCAGACACCAGGCTGGCTGAGCAAACGGATGGTTCGCGTCGAAGCCGGGCCATTGCCGGGATGCGCTGGTCTATAGTGCTTTAGCACTTGGCTTGTTATGACCGCTCAGATATCGGTTGAACGGCCCTGACTTGTCGATGTGGTCGGGCGTGCCTCCGGCCGCTTGAGAAAATGCTTTTTCAAGCATCTGTCACCGGTGAAGCCTGCCCCTTGTTTTTCAAGGAGCCAACATGAACATTCCATCCGAATCCACCACGCTGAGTCGGCTAGTCCCGCTCACCCTGCTGCTCCTGACGGAAACAGCCGGCACACCGACGCGTGCGGATTACTGAACCGCATCACTACAAGGAAAATCTCGTGTTGGGAATCATTAATTGTTCTGATCCTGCTGTTGATCGGCGCCATTCCGACCTGGCCGCACAGCAAGAACTGGGGCTACGGGCCCAGTGGTGGGTTGGGGTTGGTGGTTATCATCATCATCGTGCTGCTGTTGCTGGGACGGCTGTGAAGGGTCGTCGTTGCCGCTCCGCGGTCAGGCAATTACGGCCATGCTCGAGGGCGCTCTTGATTGGTGCGGTGGTTCTGGCACTCACCGCCTGCAGTGAGGTGGCCACGCTGCCGATCTCGGCCGGCATCGGGCCGCAACCCACGCTGCCGCTACCCCAGCAGAGGCTGATTCCTACTGTTCACATCGCGCCCGCCCAGGGCTGGCCGTCCGGTACAACACCGCTGGCAGAACCGGGCACGCATGTCGTGGCGTTTGCGGGCGGCCTGGATCATCCGCGCTGGTTGCTTGTGCTGCCCAACGGTGACGTGCTGGTGGCGGAGACCAATGCGCCGCCCAAGCCCGACGGCCCCAAGGGCATCAAGGGGTGGGTGATGGGCCTGGTTATGAAGCGGGCGGGTGCGGGCGTGCCGAGTGCCAACCGCATCACGCTGTTGCGCGACACCGATGGGAATGGAGTGGCGGACCTGCGTTCGGTCTTGCTGGCAGGCTTGAACTCGCCGTTTGGCATGGCGTTGGTCGGTAACGATCTCTATGTGGCCAACTCCGACGCCGTGCTGCGCTTTCCGTACGTTGTGGGTGACACTCGCATCACCGCGCCTGGGATCAAGGTGGTCGATCTGCCGGCGGGTCCGATCAATCATCACTGGACCAGGAATCTCATTGCCAGTTCGGACGGCAGCAAACTCTATGTGACGGTGGGCTCGAACAGTAACGTGGCCGAACGCGGCATGGCGGTGGAGGCGGAGCGCGCAGCCATTTGGGAGGTGGATATTCAGCGCGGTACGCATCGCATCTTTGCCTCCGGCCTGCGCAACCCGAATGGGCTGGCCTGGGAACCTGCGAGCGGCGCGTTGTGGACAGTGGTGAACGAGCGCGACGAACTGGGCAGCGACCTGGTGCCCGACTACCTGACCTCGGTGCGCGACGGCGGCTTCTACGGCTGGCCCTACAGCTACTACGGTCAGCATGTCGACACACGGGTGAAGCCGCAGCGGCCTGAATTGGTGGCCCACGCGATTGCACCGGACTATGCCCTCGGGTCGCACACGGCCCCGCTGGGTCTGGCGTCGTCCATCGGCACCACGCTGCCCGCAAAATTCGCCAACGGGATGTTCATCGGCCAGCATGGCTCATGGAATCGCCGGCCGCGTAGTGGCTACAAGGTGATTTTCGTGCCGTTCGAAAGCGGCAAGCCATCCGGCGCGCCGCTCGATGTGCTGACAGGTTTCGTCAGCGAGGATGGGAATGCCTACGGCCGCCCGGTTGGCGTGGCGCTAGACAGGCAGGGCGCGCTGCTGGTGGCCGACGATGTGGGCAATGTGGTCTGGCGCGTGAGCGCTCCGCTAACAGATCCCAGGCCTGAGGCCTGGCAAGAATGGCACCATGACACATCGCGCTGAACAGCCCGTGCAAAGGTGGAGAGGATGAAGGTGACGAATATCGGAAAGATCGAGGAGAACGCAATGCCGATTGCCCCTCCGCTGGATCGACACTACGAACCCAGGAATTTTTCCGACCGGATTGCTTATGCTTTCGTCGTATTTCTGCGGTTCTTCGCCGACACTTTTTTTGCCCGTCGATATGGCCATCGCGCGGTTGTGCTGGAAACGGTTGCGGCTGTGCCGGGCATGGTTGGCGGTGCTCTGCAACATTTGCAGTCTCTGCGTCGAATCGAAGCCGATTACGGCAGGATCCGCTTACTCCTGGACGAAGCGGAGAATGAACGCATGCACTTGATGACCTTCATCCACATTACCGAGCCTTCCAGGCTTGAGCGCCTGCTAATCTGGTTTGCCCAGGGCGTCTTCTTCAATCTTTACTTCTTGCTTTACCTGATTTCACAGAAGACCGCGCACCGTGTCGTGGGGTACCTGGAGGAAGAAGCGGTCCACAGCTACACCGAGTATCTGGCTGGGGTGGACAACGGCACTCACGCCAATGTTCCAGCGCCCCGGATCGCTATTGATTACTGGAAACTCGCGCCCGACGCACGGCTGCACGACGTCATCATCGCAGTCCGTGCAGATGAGATACGTCACCGCGAAGCCAATCACGCACTTGCCGACACGCTGGCTCGATCCTGATCTGTGCCCGCCGGCATTCCCGCAAGGCCATTGTTGCCGCATCTGCCCACCCGCATGGCCGCCCATGAGACACACGTTGCCAAGGTCGGCAGGGTGATCGCGTCACGCCATGTCGGTGTCCTTGCTGTCGCCGACGGATGCCTGGATGACGTCGCGTGCGATTGCCGTTTCCTGTTGCGTCCGGGTCTCGACCACCAGCACGACCTGACCGCTGGCGATCGCATCGCCAATCAGATCAGACAACCACCCGTCCTTGTTTCCGGCCCCTGGCGTGGCGCCGGCAGCAGCACCGATCAGGCCACCGATGCTGGCACCCCAGCCCAGCATCATCAGGGACGCGACCAATGGGCTGGCGACGAACAGACTCACGCTCGCCGCTGCCAGCGCCACGGTTCCCAGCGCGCCGACGCCGGTGCCCACCGCGGTTCCGACGGTGGCGTCTACCAGTACATCCTTCAACACCGCATCGCTGCCCTCTTGAGACGCGGTGTCGGGCGCAGCCGGGTCGTTTGTAAAGAGTCGCAGCCGTTCGCGCGGCAGCCCCTGCTCGACGAGCCGGGAAAGCGCACTTTCGGCTTCTTCGCGGTGGGCAAAAAAGCCCGATACGTGGTGGCGGTATTCGTCCATGTTTTTTCTCCTAAAAAATGATCCGTACGAAACGGATGGTGTTTCCAGCCTATCCGGCGGTCACTGAGGCGTCTGTGCGTTGTCGTACAGCGCACCCTAATGGCTTATTTGGGTCGCGGACGCGACAGCGCCGGCTGCACCGCCTGAAGTCGGCCGGAGCGCAACTCGACCACGGCCTTCGCCACCGCACGCGCCACATTGCGCGCTTCTTCCTGCACGGGTCCATCCTGGTCCAGGGCATCGTGGCTGGTGGCATACGGTTCATAGTAGCCAATGTAGCGGTCGAGTCGCGCCTGTACACCGGCGTCGATGAAACCCATCCAGTCGAGCCAGTCCGACAGGGCGCGGCGCGAGCCTTCAATTCCGGCCACGTCACCGTGGACGATCAGCCCGTAGGCGCGTCCTGCCAGGTGCTGCGGATAGTCCCAGCCGGCCATCTCGAGTGCTTTTGCTTTGCCGGGATTCTTGCCCGAGGTCGCGGTGGGATCGGGGTTGCCGCCGTCGGCGCACACCAGGCGGTCGATCATCAGCTTCAACGGGCTGGGGCTCTGGTACCAGTACACCGGCGAGACGATGATCACTGCATGAGCGGCGGTCCAGCGCGCGTAGATCTCGGCCATCCAGTCGTTGGTCTGGTCGAGCGCGTGGTTGGGGTAGCAGCTGCACGGCCAGTTGCACAGGGGCATCGCGGTGGACGCGCAGCCCTTGCAGGGGTGGATCTTGCGGCCGTATTCGGAGGAGAGCAGGCTGAGGTCGAGCACGTCGGCCTGGATGTCAGCCTGTTCCAGGGTTTCGCGCGCGATCCCCAACAGCCGGAAGGTCTTGGACATCTCGCCCGGGCAGCTGCCGTCGTTGCGTGCCGAGCCGCAGATCAGCAACACCCGGGACGGGCTCGCCGGGTCGGCCCAGCGCAGTTGCGCCGCGTCGATGCCCTGTTTCGCGGCAACCCACTCGGACGACAAGTCGTAGTCCGGGTCGGCATACCCGGGGCCCGCCTTCTGTGTGAAGGGGGACTTGCGGTATTCGGTGTAGGCCTGCCAGGCGATCTCTTCGAGACGGGCAAGGGAAGCGTCTTCGGTGCGGAACGCCGGATCGATAAAGGAGGCTTTAAATCGGGCACCGAATTCGGCACGTGTAAGGGAGGCCGGTGCCTGGCCCTTGCGGATTTCAATCATGATGGCTTCCTTTTTCCGCCAGGCTGACAAGGCAGAAACGCGTGGACATAACGGTTTTCATCTTAGGGAAACACTGATTTATTCGCTGCCCAGGGTATCGAAGTGATGCCGGCTTTGCGAGAATCCGCATGGTGATGACTGAACGAAAGACGGCGATGCAACAGAGCTTTTCTGACCTGGAATACGCGGCCAA
>Ga0209643_1000309_pt1 | contig 106419 bp, 104 predicted proteins | sample AutmiccBRH37_all_FD_187383 | JGI IMG/M metagenome (GOLD analysis project Ga0209643, IMG submission 187383) | Deep subsurface microbial communities from Mt. Terri, Switzerland - Autotrophic microbial communities BRH/37_all (SPAdes) (version 2) | ecosystem: Environmental > Aquatic > Deep...
ACTATTGAACAAGTACTTATTAACATTACTGATTTATAAACTATTCAGAATGTTAATAATGTACTACCTTGATGTTGTGCCCTGGGGCTATAAACGAATACTGTTACAGGGCACAATTATGTAATGGATTAAGTGCGAAACATATAGGAGCCGAGGTAGATAATATTAATCTTTCTTTCTACTTCGGTTTTTATAGAAAAAATCTAACTATTATGCATTTTTTTACAGCTGTGTTTATGTTCATTTGTCAGTAATATTCAATCCTCTACTACTTGCTTTTTGATACAACAACATCATTTCACCCCTGACCAATTGCAATTCTTCTGTCTTGTTTTGAAGCTCAATTTCTAATTTGCTAATCCTTTTACTGTTCTACAAAATAAAGCTATAAAACTATCGAATGTATAACAAACCAGTCGGATTTAGCTAATAGTATAGTAACTCAAAAGCGATTTTTGCTCTTTAGGTAGAATGTTTTCTAAGCACAATCTCAAGAATTTCTTTTTTGCTTTTCCCTTCAAGTTGCATGTCAAAGGCTTCTTCAAGAATGACTCTAAATTCTTTATTCGGTTTCATCCCTAATGCAATTAAATCCTTTCCAGTTATACAGGGTCTAATTTCTTCGTTTGCTCCTATTTCGATTAGCTTTGCATCAATCCATTTACTGATTTTGGAAAAACTTTCTGCGTCTGAGCCCTTACCCATTGAATCTGCTTCAGCAAAAAGAAGAATTTCATTAATGTCAATGTCTACAGATAACCTTCTGATTGCTTTATTTGAGGCGTTTGGGTATAACCCCAAGAGTCTCATGTGATTTCTTACAATAGCACACACTCCATCTATCAAGCTCTTCTCATTTGTAATTCTATATAAGAATGATTTAGCCACATTTACTCCAATAATATCGTGATTTGGGGAAATTATTCTATTACCTCGAAATTCAGTGGTCTTAGGTTTTCCAACATCATGCAGAAGAGAAGCGAACATAAATATTTCTGGATTTCTTGACTTGTCTTTTAGCTTTGAAGCATAGTCTATTACTAACATTGTATGATTCCATACATTTCCTTCAGGGTGATAATAAGAATTCTGAGGACATCCAATTAATGCATAAAGTTCAGGAAACAGCTTTTCAATAACACCAATTTTTCGCATCATCTCAAAAGCAATGGATGGTTTTGCTCCTTTCATCAAAGCTTTCCACAATTCCTCGAATATTCTCTCTTTGGGCAAAGTTGTTAAGTCAATACTTTTACAAATCTCAATGGTTTCAGGTGCTATTGTAAATTCAAATCTTGAAGCGAACTGACATGCACGAAGTACCCTAAGAGCATCTTCTATAAACGTTTTTTCATCAATATGACGTATAATTTTCTTTTTTATATCATCTAAACCGCCCCAAAAGTCTATAATTTCACCAGTCAATACATTTTTCATCAATGCGTTTATAGTAAAATCTCTGCGTTTAGAGGCTTCCTCTAACGTCATAAAAGGGTCGGAGACAATAATAAAATCCTTGTGGGTAAATTTCTCATCAGGTTTTGGTTCGATAATAAAATCTGGACATACTGACTGAATTAAGTTAGTATGCTTGTCTTCATAATCAAAAGGGATAACTATTCTTTTACTCGCTTCAAGCTTCTTTGCTAAAATTTCTCTTCGTGGCACTGCAAAATCGATAGATAAACCATGAATCATAAGAATTCCAAAACTGCTACCGACTTCATCTACTTTACCAAACTGGCATAATACTTCTTTAAGTTTGTGTAGCTCTATACCGTATACTTCTACATCAATATCCTTGTTTTCTTTTTTTAGAATAAGGTCCCTAACATACCCGCCAACAAGGTATACTGTTCCATTTAGTTCGGAAATATTTTTTGCAATTTCGCACAAAATTTCTAATTCTCTTTCCATTTAAAAACCATTCCTCTACTGTTTACTTCCTCGCTTTCTTTCTTGGACCTTATCTGTAACTGTTTTCTGTATTTTGACATTAAACTATGAAGGCCTGATACCCGTTATTATGAAAGGTATCCAATATGTATTGAACCTTCTGTGGTATTGATATACTCAAATTATACTTCATAGACCCTCTCCCTGTAGTTATCCTCCGAGTGTCACATCTTGATCCTGATACCACTCAAGTGCTTTATAAAGCTGCTCAGGTTTGAAATCCGGCCATAGCTCATCTAGAATATAAAAATCAGCATATACTGACTGCAAAGGCAGAAAGCCGCTTAGCCTGCGCCTGCCACCCCACCTTATCAGAAAATCAACTCTTGATATATCTGCAGAGGCAATATGCTCTGCAATATTTATATTCGTTGTTGAACCACAGCTTCTTATACCGGATACTGCCTGATTCAGATCCCAGTTCCACCCATAATTCACCAGAAAGTTTACTTTAATAAGCCCTCGTCCGAACTTCACTCTCTTGGTAAAAGGGAGCAGTTCCTGGGGAAACATATGTGATTCGGAATTTCCGATGACTAATAGCTCAGCATCCCTTCCGGAAAGCTCCATCACAGCATCAACGCATGCTTTGCTGAAAGCCTGTGTTTGTACGGTTGGTCTCTTGGTATTGTCTTGGGTAAAGCCATATAGAGTCATTTCTTTTATCCCAAGCTCAATACATAGGTTATAAAGCTCAAAGCCCGGCTTGATGCCGTGGTTGTACCCATCCTGCTTTTCATAGCCTCTCATCTCTGCCCATCTTCTATTTCCATCCGGGATAATACCAATGTGCTGCGGCAGTCTTTTAAAGGCAGGAACACTCATACGTTCACCTCACATTTATCTGTTGCAGATTTTGGTCTAGTATTGGAATAAATCCTTAAAACCAATACCTGTATTATTACCCGATATTTAAGAAATTAGCCTTGAGAGGGGTTTATAGCTCAATTACTTCAAATTCCTGATTCAGCAGATTTATGACCAGTATTTTCTTCCTAAGTATGTCTCCGCGTTTTATCAATATCTTTACAGCTTCTGCAACCTGTATCGAGGCGACCATGGCAGGTGTGAAGGATGGATTCCCCAGCTCCCTTTCGATACCGTAATTTGCTTCATAGGGATATAAACGGCTTAAGGTCCCGTCACCGGGAAAAACTGTGGTCACCTGACCATACCAGCCTGCTATAGCCCCATGTACCAGCGGAATCCCTGCCTTTCCGGCAAGCTCCTCAAGTACAAGGCGGCTTTCTATATTATCCAGAGCATCGATAATAACATCATGTCCATTGATGATACCCATACCATTATCTTTATCGAGCCTTTGCTGAATTGGCATAACTGTTACAAGGGGATTGACTCTTTTCATTCTTCCCTCTGCAGCGGAAGCCTTACTGCAGCCAAGATTGTCCATAGCCGACAGCAGCTGCCGGTTAAGGTTTGACTCATCAAAAACGTCTCCGTCAACAGCTGTGATAAAGCCTATTCCAAGCCGCCCGAGTTCTTCAACTATATATCCTCCCAGACCACCGCAGCCTATAACACAGACCTTGAAATTTTTAAGGCTGTCATTTTCTTCGGCACTGAGGGTCTTTACATTTCTGCTGTACCTTTGCATTACTACACCTCCATAACTTTTTCATGCAGGAATATTATTATATATAATTATAACTTTTATTTCGGCAGCAATACAATATTAACCTTTACTGTCCATATTGAAAGGAACGGGTAACACGGTTTTCCTGCGGAAAAACACGGAAACCCAGGTCACACACGGTTGGGGAAAAAATATAAAAGAATGAATCGGTATTCGATAATGCAGAGAGTATTGATACTTACTAAAATATCGATATGGAAATAATAAAACATAACCGTGTAATTCCGAAGGAATTCCGTGAAACATCCGTGTATTCCGTGTTACCCGTTCTCCCAAGACTTTAAAACCGCAAAGTTTTGCCGAAAAAATATATAAGGATGTTGTTTTAGGCTTAACAATGGAGGAATTGCAGTAATCATGTTGAATATATTAGTGTTAGTGAATAAGTATGTGAGGAGAAATAATATGAAAAAGCTAATTGCAGCTTTTGTTTTAGTATTTTTTACTATAATAAGCTTATCAGGCTGCAGCGGTAAGAGTGCTGATATTTTAGAGGACGGAGCAGGTATTCCTGCCACAGGCCATGGAAATACTCCCGGCAATATATCAAATGGAGGGGTTGTAGCATATAGGGGGGACTGGGTGTATTATTGCAATGGCAGTGATGATGTGAGCATATATAAGGTGAAGCTAAACGGATCGGATAAAACCAAATTGAACAGCGACAGATCAATGTTTATAAATGTGCAGGGGGACTGGGTATATTACAGCAATATAGAAGAAAGTGAAAACAGCAGAATATATAAAATTAAAACTGACGGCACAGAGCGTACAAAGCTGACAAATGATTCTGCTTCCTTTATAAATGTCGTGGATAATTGGATATACTATAGCAATGCATCTGATGACAGGCGCATATACAAGATGAAAATCGACGGTACCGAAAAGACACGCATTGCCGACAGCTTTTCTTCATATCTGAATGTGCAGGAGGATTGGGTATACTACAGCAACGGGGATGACAAAAAACGGATTTACAAAGCCAGTACTGACGGCACAAAAAATGGGGCAATATCTGAGGACTCTGCGGCATATATAAATGTGGACGGGGACTGGATATACTACAGCAATGGCTCTGACGGAAACAAGCTATATAAAATAAAGACTGACGGAACCGGGAAGACAGAGCTTACAAAGGAAGAAGCTCTCTACATAAATGTATCGGGAGATTGGATTTATTACAGCAATGGATACAACGGCAACAGGATATTCAGAATGAAAAAGGATGGCACGGATAAGGGTATATTGAATTATGAAAGCTCCAGATTCATAAATATTGCCGACGGCTGGTTGTACTTCATAGTTGATTCAACCCCCAACAGGCTGTATAAGATGAAAAATGACGGTACAAAGATTCAAATGGTGGAAAAGATAGAAAGGTAGGCATTGCCTACCTTTTATACTATTATACTACCAAATCCACATGCTGTATGGTTCCTGCACTTCCATTTTCATTAAGGAAAATGCCGGTTCTTTGTATAACACCATTTTCTTTATTGCCTTCTCCTCTCAGGCTGAAGGAAGTTCCAGCGCTGCCAAGACATATTGCGCCTATACCCTTCTGTCCAAGAGCAAAAAGTATGTCATTCCCATATTCATCCTGGGACCATATTCTCAGCTTGTCAAATACTGCATCATTCTCATCTATCCATCCGTTGTTGTCAGAATCATAAAGGGATAAATCTGTGAAGCCATTGCCGCTCTGAGGGCCGAATAGCTCACTTCCGTCTTTGATTTTTCCATCATTGTTTAGGTCAAGGGACAGGAAACCGGAACCTGCACACAATCTGGATATTTGGTCAGGAATTCCGTCACAATCGATATCAAAGCTGAACTTGCTGTCCGTAAGCATAGCAGATGGCGCATTGAAGTTAATAACAAGAGGGTCTATTCTTACCGCGTCCCCTGCTCTAATGTGTATTTCTTCACTGAACATGAATTCTCTGCTCATGCTCAATTGAAGGTCTACTCTGATTTCCTTTCCATCAGTGGTTCTTACTGTACCCATTGACTTAAAGGACATTTTCTGGCTCTCGTAATGAGTGGTTTTGCTGTCATAGACCAAGCCCCAACCTGCTTTGGGAAGCGGGCTGCCATGGCCTTCCTGCCTACTCTCTTTAAACTTGATTCTTTTTGGCAGCACAAATTTGAATTTCTTTCCCAGAAGATGCTCCAGGAGAGCCTCAAGAACCAGAACCTTCTGTTTGTCCTTTTCACTGAGTACATCCTCCACATCATCCTCCAGGCAATTGATTGTACTGCTGCCAAGATATTTCTGCAGCTCCCGCCCCTTTTCGGATATATCCATAGTCACTCCGGGGGGGCCCTTCGCTCCCGAGGCAGGATTGTCACCTACCCAGAATTGCAGGCTTTCCTCCTTTTGGCTCAGCTCCAACATGAAATTTTGACCCTGAAAAGAAATGCTTGAGCTTTCGATTTTCATATTTCCACCTCCATGTGTTAATTTCAGCCAAAACGGCAATCCTTTTCTGCTTTGGCATAGGTTTTATATAACTTATCGGAAAAATACAGACTAAACTTAAAGGAAATATTTCATAGGGATATTGGTTATGATATATTATAATTGTATCGATACAAAAGAAGAAAAATGCGCCAATATGGGCGCAGGTTACGGGGGGGACGGGTAACACGGATTTCCTTCGGAAAAACACTGAAATCCACGGAACACACGGTTGGGAAAATAATATAAAAGAATGAATCGATATTTGATAATACAGAGAGTATCGATACTCACTAAAACAGCGATATAGAAATAATAAAAAATAACCGTGTAATTCCGCAGGAATTCCGTGTAACGTCCGTGTATCCCGTGTTACCCGTTCTCCTGAACCTATAATGGCGCAACATTGAAATGTATTGGAGGTATTACTATGAGTAATGTTATTTTTCCGGGAGATATTGATATTGTCATAGATAAGAATAGTGAAATGCCACTTTATATACAGCTGTACGAGCAGCTTAAAAAATACATTGCTAAGGGCGTACTGGCCGAGGACTGCAAGCTTCCGACGATCAGAAGCTTTGCGGAGTATTTGGGAGTAAACAGCATAACCATAGTGAATGCTTATAAGTTGCTGGAGGATAGCAAGCTGGTTTATAAGAAGGTTGGCAGCGGCACCTTCGCAATGCCTCTTAAGGACGACATAAATTTAGAAAGCGATGCAGTTATGGTAAGCGATGAAATAGAATTTGATATAGAAAAGGGAGTATGTGATGATACTATAAACCTTTCTACGGCTTCTCCAGACCCAAAGCTTTTTCCGGTGAGAGACTTCAGGAGGGTGCTTAACGAGGTATTGGAGCGGGATGGGGGAAAGGCTTTCATGTACCATGAAAGCATGGGTTACAAGCCTCTCAGGGAATCAATAGCTAAATACCTGCCGGCTTATGGAATAGAGGCATCATCGGAGGATATTCATATCATATCAGGTGCCCAGCAGGGCATAGATATTATCTCAAGGGTGTTACTCACCAACGGAGATTATGTTTTTGTAGAAAGTCCTACCTATAACGGGGCGGTGGCAGTATTCAAGTCAAGGGGAGCAAAGCTTGTGGAAATACCGCTGTTGTCAGACGGACCGGATATGAAAGAGCTGGAAAAACGGTTGAAGCTTATTAAACCTAAATTCATCTATGTTATGCCGAATTTTCAGAACCCTACCGGCTGCACCTATTCCGAAAGAAAACGAAAATACCTTATGCTGCTTTGCAGAAGGTATGATGTTATGATAGTCGAAGATGATTATATGAGTGACCTGAGCTATATTGATGAGGGAGCAAGACCCTTGAAGGGGCTTGATAATAATGACAGGGTAGTATATATCAAGAGCTTTTCCAAGATATTCATGCCGGGGCTTAGGGTCGGGTACCTGATAATACCGGGTTCCATTAAGGAAAAGGTTATGAGTATGAAGCATATAACCGACATATCTACATCCGGGCTGATGCAAAGGGTTCTTGATTTATATCTGAGAAGCGGTATATGGAATAGACATCTGGAATATATGAAGAGGGAATACAGTGTGAGGTACTATGAAGCAGTAAGAGCGGTAAAAAAGTATCTCAGGGGGGCGAGCTTTACCCAGCCATACGGTGGGCTGAACCTATGGATAAAGCTGCCGGAGGGGGTCAGTTCAGGAGAGCTTTTTGACAGGTGTAAAGAGAGGAAGGTGCTTATTACTCCCGGAACAGTATTTATAAAAGGCACCGAGGGGGAGGGGCATATCAGGATAAGCTTTGCCGGTGCAGGCCTTGAGCAGATAACAGAGGGAATAGCGATAATAGGCCAGGTGACGGAGGAGATAAAGCACAGGCACTAAATTATTTCTGTTAAAGCTTTTACCACACCGGCATCAATATTCCCAACCTCAACCATGGAATCTATGATTCCCAGGGCTTTTTCTTTTGGCATACCGTCTCTGTATGGCCTGGCTTCGGTCAGTGCCTGATATATATCACATACAGCCAGGATTCTCGATTCCTGGCAAAGCTTCTCTGCGCCTATACCCTCAGGATAGCCGGAGCCTCTTAGGGTCTCATGGTGGTTGGCAGCCCAATGGGCTATATCAGTCATACCACTGATATTACCCAATATAAGTTTTGTATAGTAGGTATGGGATTTTATTATGGTATACTCTTCCGAACTAAGCTTTTCAGGCTTATCCAGTATATGGTTGGGTATGGAAAGCTTCCCTATATCGTGCAGCAGAGCAGCTATTTTCATTTTTATTGTAATATCCTCATTAAAACCGTAATACCTTGAAAACAAAGAAGCGTAGCGGGTTAATCCTATGGAATGCTCATGGGTATAGGCACTTTTCTTGTCTATTATAGCTGCGAAGACAACAGCGATGTTTTCAATAATGCTAAGAGACATCGGCTCTTGAATAGGAGGATGCATGCGTGTAAGAATATCCGGGTTGGTGTTGATATTTTCCATATCCAGCCAAAACCTCTCGGGCTTGCATGCTTCCATAAAGGCATCCACAATATGCTGACTGAACAATCTTCCCTGCCCCGACCTGATCCAGGCGATAATATAATCTCTCTGCACCCAATATGGCTTTTCGCTGCTGTAAATAAGCTCGAACATGTCCGCAATATGTATTATCTGCGATTCCTCAGGTATGTCACTTCCGGCAAGTCCATTAGGCCCTGAGCCATCCCAATTTTCATGGTGGAATCTTATAAACCTTGAAATACTGCTGCCTATAGGAAGCTTCTCTATTAAAGAGGAACCGAATTCCGAGTGCTGATATATGAAGCTGCTGTCTTGATGGGACTCGGTAAATGCCTCTACTGCTCCTATATCATGGGAGCAGGCTGCGATATATAAATTCTTAAGACGGATATCATCATAATGGAGTTTCTTTGCAATATAAATGGACACCAGTGCAGTTTTCTTTGAGTGATTTGCGAAATTATGACTGTGCACATTGAAACCTGGTACTGATACATCGAAGCTCACTTTTTTGTTTTTATCCCGTAGGGCGCATGCTTCAGCTAAATCCAAGGACAAAGAAATTGAATTTATGAAGCTGGTGAAATCAATATATGTATTAGCTGTATTCAAATGCTGATCAACTCCTTATTATATGTCGAAATTTGGTATATTATATAAATTATTATATAATATTTTGAATTGAAAAGCATGTAAAGATTATAAAATGCACAGAAGGAATAAGAATCTGTATTGTTGGAGAAATTTATGTTGTGATATATATACTTCGCAAATATGGAGGTAATGAATGAAGGAGTTTTATATAGGAATAGATGTAGGCTCGGTCAGTACCAATGTAGTTGCAATGGACAACAGCTTTAAGGTGCTGTCAAAGCAATACATCAGAACGAACGGACAGCCTGTTGAATCGGTGAAGCAAGGCTTGAGATGTCTCAGAGATGAATTCAGAGATGAAGCAAAGGTGCTGGGGATAGGTGCTACAGGAAGTGGCAGACAGCTTACAGGGATAATGGTAGGTGCTGACGTAGTAAAAAATGAAATAACTGCTCATGCAACTGCAACAATTACATATTTTCCGGAAGCCAGAACCATATTTGAAATAGGCGGGCAGGACTCAAAGATTATAATGCTTAAAAACGGCATGGTAATTGATTTTGCAATGAATACTGTGTGTGCAGCGGGTACGGGCTCATTTCTGGAGCATCAGGCTGAAAGACTGAAGGTCAGAATAGAGGATTTTGGAGATCTTGCGTTAGTAGCTGAGAAAAGTGTACGCATTGCGGGAAGATGCACTGTTTTTGCAGAATCTGATATGATTGCAAAGCAGCAGTACGGCTTTTCAAAAGCTGAAATAATAAATGGCTTGTGTGAAGCACTTGTAAGAAATTATATAAACAATCTCGGAAGAGGCAAAAAACTTGAACCTCCTTTTGTATTCCAAGGAGGTGTGGCTGCCAACAAAGGTATAAAGGCGGCCTTCGAGAGAGAGGTAGGTCATGAAGTCGTTATCCTTGAGCATTACAATGTAATGGGAGCAATAGGAGCTGCAATACTTGCCAGGGAACACGTTCTAAGCACTGGTACACCAACAGGCTTCAGAGGCTTTGAGGCCAGCGATTTTGATTTTATACCTGCCAGCTTTGAATGCAGCGGCTGTGACAACTGCTGCGAGGTAATCAAGGTGGAGCTGAACAAGAAGATTGTGGCAATGTGGGGTGACCGATGCGGCAAATGGACCAATTCTGTAGCCAGTTTGACCTCTGCGCCGCAGTAAAAAAAGAGAGCGGCATAATAAGCCGCTTTTTTTCGAAAAGGTTGCATATATTCATCCCTTCCGTAATAACTTTATATAAAGAAATATAAAGGGCTGCATCCAATTGTCTAAGATGGGAGGGATTTTTATAAAACCGAGAATTATTATAGTAACAAAGAAAAGTCTCATGATTTATACTGCATTATTGCTGATCCTGGTTATTGGCTTGGTCTTATTGTTTACGTTAAGAAGTAATGAGGTAGGACTTGCTACCTCAGGCTATACATATCTAAGATATAATGATGGAGTATATGTAGGTGTCGAAAAGACAGAGTCCGGGAGCGTGAAGGCAGAGGTAACCATAAAGAACTCAAGGATAAAGGACATCAAGCTTATCGAAATGCCTTCCGAATACATAAGCAATAACGCCAACATCAACGATGAAATATCCGATATAATCTATACAACAATAAAGTCACAGGATGTAGCAACGGCAAATGATATGGGGAATACCTCCTATGTACTGAGCAAGGTGATAAAGGCTGTAAGAAACGCACTGAACGAATCTTTGATAAGGCAGTGAAATAAAAATCTCAATGGTATTTATACCATTGAGATTAATTTATTCACTCACTAGAAATCAATTTACTGGTTTTGTCTGCAGCCGGGACAATAGCCGAAGAAATAAAGCTGCTGGCTGATCAGCTGGTAACCTGTCTTGCCTTCAACCTGATCCAAAAGGTCAAAAAGCACATCGTTATCTACATCTTCAACCTTCCCACAAGCTATGCAGGTAATATGGGGGTGCTGATTGACATTTGCATCATATCTGAATTTGTCTTCTCCAACATTGAGCTCTTGCACCAACCCCAGTTCCTTGAATACCTCAAGAGATTTATATACTGTTGCCAGGCTCATTGTAGGATAAGAGGGCTGCAGTTTAGTGTATAGCATATCCACACTGGGATGCTCTTTCGTATTTTTCAATATGTCGTAAACGGCTATACGCTGGGGAGTCACTTTATAGCCCTTTTCCTTAAGATATTTAATTAAATCAACCATAATTATTCCTCCAGCGAAATTATTATAATCAGTAAGAAATAACAGATTACATTTTCAAATTTATTTAACCTTCTATATAAAAAGAGCATAATGTATAAATTTTCATTTGTCAATATATATTAGGTATAAACTGGAAATGTTGATAAATTATTCACGAATATCACGGTTATATAATAATTAATATTAACAAATATATTATATAATTTAATTATACCACTGATTAACAAAATGTAAATACAATAGTGAAATTTTTTTTAATTCGAGAAAGTTCTCATGCATATGATGTATGGCAGTATATGGTTAGAAAGGGATATTACCCTCTGGAACAAGCGGATCAGCAAATGATCAGAAAGATTGGTGGTATGTATCAGGTTGCTCCGGAAGATAAAGCACGTGTAAATCAATTAGCAAAGCAGTATCAAGCTTCAGTTGATGGTAATAGTCGGAACATGTATCGGTAAAAGAACAAGGAAAGAACAAACCGTCCCCTTGTTGCGTAAAAACAAAGCCCTCCGGGTTCCGGAGGGCTTGAAATTCTTGCGTTATAATCCTGCTGCCTTCTTGACTGCACTCTGGTGGCTCGCATCCAGTCTGCTGCCGCTGTGGGTTCTGCTGTTTTTGAAGTGTATGCAGAAGTGGCCTTTGAAGTTGTTGTTGGTTATGGACTGACCCCCATGGGGCATTCCGTTCATGGAAGCAGCTATATTTCGCTCAACACCCTTACCATCCGTTACAGTGACAATTATGGCTCTTCTGTTCCAGCTCCAGCTTCCATAGAGGCTTTTCATGACTTTTGTATCTTCTGCGGTCAAGGGTTCGGAGTCAGCATGGTTTCTGCCGTATAGCCTCTTTACTTTAAAGGTTTTGCCTGTTTCTATATCAGTTACAGTGGCTATGTCGCCCTTTCCGTAAATATATTGTACTTCCTTGAACCAATCAAGGTATTCGCCATTTTTACCTGAGGAGGTATCGGAATCCCCCTCGGAGTCTTCATCGATAACTACATCGCTTTCCTCAGGGATTTTTATTTCCTGGCCTATCTGAAGAGCTGCATCATCATTGAAGCTGTTTTCACTTAGTATAGCTTCTGCAGTAACGCCAAAATCTTCAGCTATGGATTCAAAAGTGTCCCCATCCTTTACAACATATACATTCTGATTGTGTTCATATATATTGCCAAGCTCCGAGCTGTCCTGTACCGGGACTTCCGGCTCTGCCTCTGCATCGGCCTTGCTGCTTTCAGCAGGAGTTTCCTCCTTAGGCTTGGTCTCGGCCGGAGCGGGAGCAGGCTTCACCACTTTAACCACGTTAGGTATTATAATCTCTTTACCTATATCAAGGATGCTGTCTTCATTAAGCTTGTTATACTCAAGGATGGATTTGACAGACACATTATAATCAGAGGCTATATCCCATATGGTATCGCCTTTTTTTATTTTATACCGGACATTGACCTTGGTTGTATCCTTTCTTGCAGAAGAGGAACGGCTGGGAATTTTGATGTTCTTTCCGGCCAGTTCATTAATTTTGCTTATTGTTTTGGGGCCCAATACTCCGTCGGCGCCCAATTTGTATTTCTCCTGGAATTTCAATACGGAGGCTTCAGTGACTACTCCAAAATAGCCTGTACAAACCTCATCAAAAAAGCCCAGTTTTTTGAGAGCCGCCTGAACTTCTGCTACTTCCGGAGATTTATCCCCCTTTTTAAGTACTGCTGTATCGGCATATGTAGGAATAGCCATTATGAAAAATACTACTAAAGAAAGTATAGCAAGCGCTGTTCTCCTGCAAGTATTGATTTCCATTGGATATCTCCTCTCATACGGCTTACGGGGTTAGTTGACGGATTAGGGTTGAGAGTAACCCTAAGCATGCAAATAATATGGCATACTATTCACCCCAGGGTATATCCCCCACTTCCATAATGGAATTCAGCCTGTCTTATTGACTCCATTATACTACGGTATTATATTTAAGTGAAGTTATAATTTTCTATCTTCAGAATAATTGGTATATGCAGGAAATACATAACATTAGTCGAATTAATTAATAATAATAGGGGTTTCGGGGTTTCGGATTGCATGCGTTCCGTCGTAGGGGCGCCCATTGGGCGTCCGTAGCAGCGAACAGTGTGCTCACCGTTCATGAGAGGATGATAATATGCTGAAGAGAATAAAACTGACTATACAATATTTGAAGGATAAGAATGTTTCTTTCATGAAGAAGCTGCTTATAATAGGTAGTCTTCTATATTTGATTTTTCCAATTGATATTGTTCCGGACTATATTATCGGACTGGGGATACTTGATGATATAACCGTACTGTCATTTGCCTGGATCGCGCTGAAATCAGAGCTGGATGAATACGGAAGGGAGAAAGGAATTGAAAGCAGCAGGAAGACAAAGGTGATACCTTTTGAAACCAAAAGAAAAGACGAATAGTGGGGTGAAGAAATGAAAAAGATAACAGCTTTGTCTGCTATTATAATAATGCTTATAATTTTTGGCTGTTCAGCGGCAGATGTTGAACAGGAAAATGAACAGAGTGTTCAGGAGAATACGCAGAATGGCACAATACAGGAAACGGTGCAGACGGAAGAGGAACAGGAAGAAAAGGAACAGGAGGAATTGGTGCTTTCCTTTGTTGGAGATATTATGTTTGATAAGTCGGTTGCCGGTTTTATCAAGTCAAAGGGGGAGGACTATATTTTTCAAGGCTATGAAAAGCACTTCAAAGGCAGCGACATTGTATTCGGAAACCTTGAAACAGCGCTCAGCAACAATGGAGAGCCCATGGAGGATAAGGAATATACCTTCAGAAGCAGTCCAAAGCTTGCACCTTTCTTGAAAAAGAACAATTTCCACACCATGAGTATTGCAAACAATCATGTGCTTGATTATGGCCGTGCTGCGTTTGTCGATACAATGAAAGCACTGAAGGACAACGGTATAAGCTATGGGGGAGGAGGCCACAACAAGAAAGAAGCTTCAGAGGGTGTTATTATCGAGAAGAAAGGCCTTAAGATAGGTTTTATTGCTTTTACCAGGGTCACCCCCAGTGTCGATTGGTATGCAGGGGCTAAGAGGCCGGGAATCATAGGTGCTTATAAGGTTCATGAAGCAGAGGTTCTTGAGGCTGTCGGCAGCTTAAGGACAAAATGCGACCTTCTGGTAGTATCGCTGCATTGGGGAAAGGAAGGTACAACGACTGTGGGGAAGCAGGAGTCAGAGCTTGCTCACAAGCTGGTTGACGCGGGAGTTGATGTGATAATGGGACACCATTCTCATGTAGTGCAGAGCTTTGAATTGCATAAAGACAAACTGATAATGTACAGCCTGGGAAATTTCATTTTCACAACTTCATATTCAGAAATCAGCAATAAGACCATAATGGCAACGGTAAGATTTGATAAAAGCGGCAAGCTGAAATCTGTGGAAGCGGTGCCGGGCATAGTAAAATGGGGAAGGCCTGTTCCGATGGAAGAGGCTCAGGGAAGAGAGTTCATGGACTATCTTAATAAAATGAATATTAATATTGAGTTATAGTATGTTTTGCTCTCATAATGAAAACAAGGAGGGGATGCAAATGAGTGAACAACCCCTTAGCTCCTATGATGCTTACCTTTTCAGGGAGGGAAATCATTTCAGGAGTTATGATTTTCTTGGCGCACATCTTACGAATATAGCTGGTATTGATGGAGCGGTTTTTTGTGTATGGGCTCCAAATGCTGCTGCTGTGAGGTTGATTGGAGATTTTAACAGTTGGAACGGGACTTCCAGTGCTATGGCAAAAACTGACGATTCCGGCATATGGTCTTTATTCATTCCCGGCATGAAAGAGTGGGATATGTACAAGTATGAGATACATACCGGGGATGGAAGAGTTCTTGTAAAGTCGGACCCTTATGCTTTCTATTCAGAGCTGCGGCCTGGTAAAGCGTCAAAGCTGCTTTCCCTCAAAGGCTTTAAATGGAATGACGATAAATGGATGGAGCGCCGCGAAAGCGCGAATATATACGAAAGCCCGGTCAGTATTTATGAGGTGCATGCAGGTTCATGGAAGCAAAAGCCTGATGGCGGATATTACACTTACAGGGAGCTTGCGGAAGAACTGGTTGACTATGTCAAGGATATGGGCTATACCCATATTGAACTGCTGCCACTTACAGAATATCCCTTTGACGGCTCCTGGGGCTATCAAGCTACGGGTTATTACTCGGCAACCAGCAGATACGGCTCCCCCTATGATTTGATGTACTTCATCAACAAGTGTCACCAGGAGGATATAGGAGTGATACTAGACTGGGTTCCGGGGCATTTCTGCAAGGATGACAATGGCCTGAGGCTTTTCGACGGAACCGCCCTATATGAGTACAGTGACCCGCGAAAGGGCGAGAATTACGGCTGGGGCACCTGTCATTTTGACCTTGGGAAGCCGGAGGTGCAAAGCTTCCTGATATCAAATGCTGTTTTCTGGTTCGAAAAATATCATATTGACGGGCTGAGAGTAGATGCGGTAGCAAGCATGCTTTATCTTGATTATGAGAGAAAGCCGGGGGAATGGATGCCAAATAAATACGGCGGCAGGGAAAACCTTGAGGCGGTGGATTTTATAAGGAAGCTTAACAAGGCTGTTTTTGAATATTATTCAAATGTAATGATGATAGCAGAGGAGTCTACTACCTGGCCTCTGGTAACAGCTCCCACCCACCTTGGCGGACTTGGTTTCAACTACAAGTGGAATATGGGTTGGATGAACGATATGCTTAAATACATGACAATGGACCCTATACACAGGAAATGGCATCACAACCTCATAACCTTTTCACTTATGTATGCATATACCGAGAACTATATCCTTCCCCTGTCCCATGATGAGGTGGTTCACGGGAAAAAGTCGCTTCTGGATAAAATGCCGGGGGATTACTGGCAGAAGTTCGCAAACCTCAGGGTATTACTTGGCTATATGGCAGCACATCCGGGAAAGAAGCTGCTTTTTATGGGAGGAGAGCTGGGGCAGTTTATAGAATGGCGATATGATTCAGGCTTGGACTGGCTGCTGTTGGAGTACAAAATGCATAAGGAAATACAATATTTTGTGAAAGCTGTTAATGACATTTATATGAAGGAACCGGCATTATGGGAGCTGGATCATGTATTTGAAGGCTTTGAATGGATTGATCCCAATAATTTCGATCAGAGCATAATAGTTTTCATGCGCAAGGGAAAAGAGCAAAAGGATACTGTTATTATAATATGCAGCTTTACTCCGGTGGTATATGAAAATTACAGAATCGGGGTACCGTACAGCTGCGGTTATACTGAGATTTTCAACAGTGATTGGGAGGAGTTCGGAGGCTCAGGGCAGAAAAACCACGGAGTAATAAGTGCCGGGAAGCAGAAATGGCAGAATCAGCCATATTCGATAGAAATAAAGGTACCGCCCCTGGGGGTAGTATATTTTAAACCGGCTGACCTTCCGGAGAAGGATTCTGCTGAAGAAGCCGTTGAAGTCATAGAGTCTGAAATGCTTGCAATTGGGGGAACAATACCACAGGGGAATACTAATTGGTAATACTTGCTGCATATATATATAACATCATCAGTACTGACAAGTATTACGCAAGTCACTGGCATGGAACCCGACGCATATGGCACGCGGCAAATTCAACAAATATGTAGAGGAGGGGTATGCATGAGGAAAAAAGAATGGATTGCCATGATTCTCGCTGGTGGACAGGGCAGCAGGCTCACCCTGCTTACAAAGAAGATTGCAAAGCCCGCTGTATACTTTGGAGGCAAATACAGAATCATTGATTTTGTATTGAGCAATTGCTCCAATTCAGGAATTGATACTGTAGGTGTATTGACACAGTATCAGCCCTTGGTATTGAACTCATACATAGGGATAGGGAGCCCTTGGGATCTGGATAGAAAAAAAGGAGGGGTTACGCTGCTGCCGCCCTACGTGAATGAAAGGGGTGGAGAATGGTATAAGGGTACAGCCAATGCAATATACCAGAACATCAATTTCATCGATGAGCACAATCCTGATTATGTTGTAGTGCTTTCGGGAGATCACATATATAAGATGGATTACACAAAGATGCTGGAATATCATAAGGAAAAATCAGCGGATGTCACTATTGCAGTTGTAGAGGTTCCATGGGAGGAGACCGACAGGTTCGGAATTATGAATACAGAATCAGACAGCAGAATATATGAGTTTGATGAAAAGCCCAGGAAGGCGAAAAGCAACCTTGCTTCAATGGGTATCTATATTTTTGATTGGAAGGTTCTGCGAAAATACCTTGTGGAGGATGAAGCAGATCCCGATTCCAGCAATGACTTCGGCAAAAATATAATACCGCAGATGCTGAACAATGGGTTAATGCTTTATGCATATCCATTTTCCGGCTACTGGAAGGACGTAGGAACTATAGAAAGCTTATGGGAAGCCAACATGGACCTTCTGAAGGAGGACAACGGACTTAACCTTTATGACCCAAAATGGAAGATATATTCGGTAAACCCTATAAGGCCTCCTCATTATATGGGGGAAACAGCAGTCATCAAGGATTCAATGGTGGGTGAAGGCTGCGTCATATACGGAGAAGTCAGAAATTCGGTTTTGTTCCCGGGAGTATACGTTGGCAGGGATACAAAGGTTATTGATACTGTAGTGATGCCCAAGGTTTTGATTGGTGACAATGTCACAATAGAACGCGCCATAATTGGTTTGGAATCTGTCATCAAGAATGATTGCAGGATTGGTGACGGGACATCTAAAGCAATAACGCTTGTCGGGGAATATGAGCAGCTGCCTAAAGGCACCGCTTATAATGAGTAAGTGATTATTAACACAACAACATACTGGTCTATCAAAGTGTTAAAAATCACAACATTGATTCAGTGCAGAGCATGCCCTGGAAGGGATATACTATACGAGGCACTAAAGCGCAAAAACAAACTGAGGGAGGGGTAATCATGCTGGATTATATGGGAATCGTCAATCTAAGCGAGAGAGAAGACAACATCAAGGAGTTGACATACCACAGACCTATAGCTTCAATACCGATAGCCGGAAGATACAGGATGATAGATTTTGCTCTTTCAAACCTTGTGAATTCAGGAATCCAGAATATAAGCATATTCACACAGCACAAATACAGGTCTCTTCTGGATCATCTGGGGACAGGAAAGGCATGGGACCTGGATAGGAAAAACGACGGACTGTTTATTATGACGCCAATGCTTAACTTTTACAACATGGGGATCAGCAGGGGGGATATTGAGAATTTTAAAAACCACATAGACTATATTCATTTGAGTAAACAAAACAATGTCATTGTGACCTCCAGCAGCATGGTATGCAATTTGAATTATGAGAATGCAATAAAGCATCATAATGAAACGGGAGCAGACATTACAGTTATATATAGAAGGGTGGGAGACTGCACTGAGGATTTTCAATACTGCAATATACTTACTGTTGATGAAGGCGGCAGGATCACAGGTGTGGATTTAAACCGCGGGAAAGAAAGTGAATGCAATATATCACTGGATATGTTCATAATGAAAAAGGCACTCTTCCTGGATATTGTCAACACCTGTGTGTCAAGGGGTGATTGCGACTATTTCAAGCAAGCTGTTCATAACATCGTGGATAAGCTCAAGGTCTATGGATATGAGTTTAAAGGCTATCTGGCCTGTGTCAATTCAATACATAGCTATTACAAGACAAACATGCAGCTTTTGAATCTGGATACTTCAAAGGAGCTGTTTTTCAGAAATGGGCTCATATATACAAAGGTGAAGGATGAGCCGCCTACAAAATATGCAGAAAATGCAAGGGTGACAAATTCACTGGTGGCAAACGGATGCATAATAGACGGTCAGATAGAGAACAGTATTATATTCCGGAGTGTGAAGGTAAGAAAAGGGGCAGTGGTCAAGAACAGTATACTGATGCAGAATTGCCTCATAGAAGAGGATGTCCACTTAATAAACGTAATATTGGATAAAGGCGTGAAGGTTACCAGGAATAAGCAGCTTAAGGGGGATGAAAGCTATCCTATCGTCATAGAGAAAAAAGCGATAATCTAGTGATTATTAACACAACAAATTTCTTGTCTTTCAGAGTGTTAATAATAGAGCTTCGCTGATGTATCACGGATGGCATAAAGAGCGCAAAATCTGCGCTCTTTTCATATCATGGATATACAGAAAAACTACATTTTTAACCATAGTTAATATAACGGAGATATTGTATAATAAATTATAATCAGTAATTTTGGCTAAAATTGTATTTATGTCCCTTCCAGGCAAGACATTTCCTGTCGGCAGTGAAGTGTAGCTTCGCTGAAAGGGCAGATTAAGGAAACGTTTACGCGAAATTTGAATTAATGAATGCAAAATGTTTTTCGCGGAATATATAGGAGGCAAATATGGCTGTTAGCAAGGATAGATTCAAGGAAGATTATTTAAAAAAGTTAATGATGATGTACGCGAAGAGCTTTGAGGAGGCGTCAAACAACGACAGATATTCGGCTTTGGGGAGTCTTATCAGGGATTATGCCACTATGGATTGGGTTAAGACCAATGAAGAATATCTTAAGAGAAATGCAAAGCAGGTATATTACTTCTCAATTGAATTTCTGCTGGGAAGATTGCTGGGTAACAATTTAGTGAACCTGGGCCTGGAGGAAGTCTGCAATGGAGTGCTTCAAGAGCTTGGCTGCACTCTGAAGGAGATAAAGTCTGCCGAGCCTGACGCAGGGCTTGGGAATGGAGGACTTGGAAGGCTTGCGGCCTGTTTTTTGGATTCCATGGCTTCCACAGGAATACCCGGACACGGCTGTGGAATCAGGTACAAGTATGGACTTTTCCAACAGAAGATTGTGGACGGATATCAGGTGGAGCTGCCGGAGAATTGGCTCCGGGAGGGAAATGTCTGGGAGATGAGGAAAGCCGACAAGGCTGTGGAGGTCAGGTTCGGGGGGGATGTAACCACCGAATATGAGAATGATAAGCTGGTATTCAAACATGAAAACTATGATACAGTGCTTGCAGTTCCTTATGATACGCCAATTATAGGCTACAGAAATGAAACTGTGAATACCTTAAGGCTCTGGAGTGCGGAAAATCCTGAAAAGGATTTCGATTTATCCTCCTTCAGCAAGGGAGATTACATGAAGGCAGTAGAGAACAAATACTCTGTGGAGGCCATTTCCCAGGTGCTATACCCGGATGACAGCTATGCGGAAGGCAGGAAGCTGAGACTCAAGCAGCAGTATTTCTTCGTATCTGCAGGCCTGCAAAGCATTGTAAGGACCTATAAGCTTGCAAACCAGAGCATTAAGGATTTTGATGAAAAAGTGGCAATACACATAAATGACACTCATCCGGCCGTTGCAATACCGGAGCTTATGCGAATCCTGACGGATCAGGAAGGGGTTGACTGGGATACTGCCTGGAAGATAACCACCAACACAATTTCCTATACCAACCATACTATTTTGTCTGAAGCCTTGGAGAAATGGCCCATAGACATGTTCAAGCAGATGCTGCCGAGGATTTATATGATAGTTGAGGAGATAAACGAGAGGTTTTGCAAAGATTTGTGGAACAGGTATCCCGGACAGTGGGAAAAGATATCAAGAATGGCCATAACAGCGGACGGATATGTGAAAATGGCCCATCTTGCGATAGTGGGAAGTCACAGTGTCAACGGGGTTGCCAAGATTCACACGGAAATATTGAAAAAACAGGAGCTTGCGGATTTCTATCATTTTTATCCCTATAAGTTCAATAACAAGACCAACGGCATTACCCACAGAAGATGGCTTCTGAAGTCAAATCCGGAGCTTTCGCAGCTTCTTAAGGATACTATAGGTGCCAGTTGGGCAAAACACCCTACAGACCTAATCAAGCTCTTGAAATACCAGGATGATGCGTCGGTACAGGAAAAGCTAAGGCAGATAAAGCACAACAACAAGCTGGAGCTGGCGAAAATAATCAAGGAGAAATATTCAATAGATGTGGATGCAAATTCGATATTCGATGTTCATATAAAAAGGCTGCATGCATATAAGAGGCAGCTTCTGAATGTACTTCATATAATGCACCTGTACAACTGCCTGAGGGATAATCCCAGGCTTGACATGATACCCAGAACCTTCATATTCGGGGCTAAGGCGGCACCGGGCTATCAGCTGGCTAAACAGGAGATAAAGCTGATAAATACCCTGGCTGATAAAATAAATAACGACACAAGCATAGAAAATAAGCTTAAGGTAGTATTTATGGAGGACTACAAGGTATCCCTGGCAGAAAAGATTATCCCTGCTGCTGATGTAAGCGAACAGATTTCTACCACCACAAAGGAAGCCTCGGGTACCGGAAATATGAAGCTAATGATGAACGGGGCCATTACCGTTGCCACTCTCGATGGAGCCAATATCGAGATAAGGGATGAAGTTGGGGATGATAATATTATAATATTCGGAATGACAGAAAGGGAAGTGCTGGATTATTACAGGCATGGGGGGTACAGTGCAATTGAGCATTACAACGGTGATCCGCGTATAAGGACTGCGGTAGACCAGCTGATAAACGGATTCTTCCCGGTGAGCAACGTCGAGTTCATGGATATATACAACCATCTGCTGCTGCATAACGACGAATACTTCGTACTGAAGGACTTCAATGCCTATGTGGAGGCCCATAAATGGGTAGATGAGCTTTACAGGCAAAAATCCAAGTGGACCAGGATGAGCATAAACAATATAGCTCACTCAGGAGTTTTCTCCAGTGACGGTACAATATCGGAATATGCTACAGGCATATGGGGAGCTAAAAGGGTGATTATATGACGGATTTAATAATTTTTCACGACTCCCATGAAGAGCTATACCGTTTCCCCTTTGGGGCAGCTCCCTGCAGCAGTAAAGTCAATCTGGGGCTTACAGTTCAAACCCTAAAGCCAGTAAGCTCGGCAGAGGTGGTAATCAGCTCAGAGGGCGGCATTGAACAGAGTATAGCCTTAAGTGTACTGGACAGACAGGGGGAAAAGCTGTATTATTCTGCCAATGCAGATATGCCGCAGGAGCCGGGACTTATATGGTACTATTTTATGCTGGTCATAGGCGGGGAAAAGCATTATTACGGAAATAATGAAAAATCACTTGGCGGTGTTGGCCGGGTATACAGCACAATTCCCCCGGGATATCAGATTACAGTGTACCTGGAAGAGGCAAAAACTCCCCATTGGTATAAGAAGGCGATAATGTATCAGATATTTGCAGACCGGTTCAGAAACGGCAGCAAGGACGGCAAGGTGCAAAATCCAAAGAAGAACAGCTTTGTATATGCCAACTGGGGGGATATTCCCACATATATAAAGGACTGCGATAAGGGAGCCATATCCCGCTGGGACTTTTTCGGAGGGAATCTTCAGGGAGTGATGGACAAGCTGGAATATCTGAAAGAGCTTGGTATAGCCGTGATCTACCTGAATCCTATTTTTGAAGCGGCCAGCAATCACAAGTATGATACTGGGGATTACAAGAGGATCGACCCTATGTTTGGCAGCAACGAGGTCTTCAAGGATTTGTGCCAAAAGGCGGAAAAGCTTGGAATATCCATTATTCTGGATGGAGTTTTCAGTCATACCGGCAGTGACAGCCTGTATTTCAACAGATACGGCAGCTATCCCGGCATCGGGGCATATCAGTCACCGGAATCCCCTTATTATTCCTGGTACCGGTTCAAGTGCTCCAAGGATGACTATGAATGCTGGTGGGGAGTTGACAACCTTCCCAATGTCAATGAAATGGATCCGGGATATTTAGACTTTATTATCACAGGTCAGGACAGCGTCATAAAGTATTGGATGAAGCTTGGGGCAAAGGGCTGGCGTCTGGATGTGGCGGATGAGCTTCCTGATGAGTTCATTCATTTGATGCGGAAGACTATGAAAGAGAAGGATGCTGATTCAGTGCTTCTGGGAGAAGTGTGGGAGGATGCATCAAACAAGGAAAGCTATGGCAAAAGAAGGGCTTATCTTATGGGAGAGGAACTGGATTCTGTAATGAATTACCCCTTCAGGGCTATAATGATAGATTTCTTTATGGGAAGACACAATGCAAAGCATGTAAATGAAGTGCTTATGAGTATCTATGAAAACTATCCCCTGCATAATTTTTACTGCAATATGAATTTAATAGGCACCCATGACGTTCCAAGGATACTGACCATACTTGGAGAAGCTCCTGAGGAACAGAATATGCCACAGTTGGAGAAGGAAAGATACCGTTTGCCGGAAGGGCAGAAAGCCCTCGGGATAGCAAGGCTCAAGCTTCTGTCACTTATACAGATGACCTTTCCGGGTGTCCCCAGCATATACTATGGGGATGAAGCCGGACTTGAGGGATACAGGGATCCTCTGAACAGAGGAACCTACCCCTGGGGTAGTGAGAATCATGAACTGCTTGAATGGTACAAGACCATAACCTCTATAAGAAACAGGTATGATATTTTCAGTACAGGGAAATGGATTCCCGTATATGCTGAAGGGGATGCATACGGGTATATAAGAAAAGCAGAAAATGGAACAGATGTATTCGGTGAACAGTGTGAGGACAATACTGCCCTTGTGCTGGTAAACAGAAACAAAGATTCCAAGTGTCATGTATCCATGGATATTGGCCGCTGGAACAAGGGTATCATGTATGACCTGCTTTCCGGCGGCAAGGCCGTTGACTTTGGAGAAGGTAGAATGGATATTATACTGGAGCCCCTGCAGGGGAAGATATATATGAAAAAGCTATAAGAATTAAAGAGGTAGACATGAGTATAAGAGAATCAATACTCAGACAGAGTGACACTGTGCAAGCAGGAAAAAGCCGTAGGGACAGAAAAGACAAGGGAGTATTCTATACTCCTCCCGAGGTTGTAGAGCGAATGACGGAGAAGGTACTGTCGGATATTGACCCGGCAGAAAATCCTTATATAAGAATACTTGATCCTGCCTGCGGTACCGGACTTTTCCTGATAAAGGCCTTCGAGGTATTGAAGAGAAAGTTCGAAGAAAATTATGATGTCATATTGGACAGGAATAAGGAGTTGGATGGAAAGCTGCAAAAGTATGATATAGGCAGCTTTATTGTTGAAAAAAACCTTTGGGGTGCCGATATTGATCAGGAAGCCCTGGATACGGCGGGGGAAATACTTATGAGGCTGGCGGGGAAAGAGTGCAGATCGAATGTCTTATGCTGTGACAGCCTTGTGAGCTGCATGAACGAGACTTGTGAGGAACACGAATTTTGGAACAGCAGGTATGATTTCATAATCGGGAATCCTCCATACATAGGGCATAAGCAAGTATCAGGAGAATACAAGAAAGTCCTTCAACAGCTCTATAAGGGTATTTACAAGGACAAGTCCGACATATCCTACTGCTTTCTGAAAAAAGGAATCGATCTGTTAAAAGAGGGTGGAAGCCTGAGCTTCATTACTTCCAGATACTTTATGGAGGGTCCTTCGGCAGCAGGACTCAGAAAGTATATGGCTGACCGGTGCACTATCACTGAGGTAGTAGACTTTTACGGGCAAAGTGTTTTTCAGGATGCGGGAGTAGCTGCCTGTATAGTTACACTCAGGAAAGGAAGCCATGGGGATAGAACTTCAGTTCTGAAGCATAGGCAAGGTATAAAGGTTTCCAGGATGGAATTATTCACTCCTTCGAATTTTGAGCAATATACTGTGAGCAGTTCGGTATTTAAAGAGGAGGGCTGGGTGCTTCTGAGTCCGGAGAAATATGAAATATTCTCCATTATGGAAGCAAAGAGCAGCTTGACTCTGAAGGATGTTGCCGAAAGCTACCAGGGTATCATAACCGGCTGCGACAAGGCTTTCATTGTAAGCCGGAATGAGATAGATGAGTATGGCATCGAAGAGCCATTGCTAAAGCCATGGATTAAGAACAGTAATGTCAAAAAGCATGATATAAAAGCAGTTGGGCAGTTTCTTATATATTCAGACTTTATCAAGGCGGAAGAGGATTTTCCAAACGCTGTACGATATATCGCAAGCTGCAGGGATAAACTTATGGAGAGAAGAGAGTGCAGGCGTGGAGTAAGGAAATGGTACCAGCTGCAATGGGGCAGAACCAATGAAATCTTTGAGACTCCCAAAATAGTATATCCCTTCAAGTCCCCTGACAGCCGTTTTGCAGTTGATGAAGCGGGCTACTACTGCAGTGCGGACATATACAGCCTGAAGCTCAAGAAGGAATATGAAGGAAGCTTGTCACTGAATTATATTTCTGCCATACTTAATTCCGGACTTTTTGAATTCTATTTCAAATGCTATGCAAAGAAAATAAGTAAGAATCTTTATGATTATTACCCCAACACCGTTCTAAGAATGAAAATTCCTATGCCTGAAGCAGGAAATCCAATACAGCAAATGGCCAATGAGCTTGCATACTGTAAAAATGAGGATAACAAAAAAACTATTATATATGAAATCGACAGGGAAGTATATAAGCTGTATGGCTTAAACGAAAGACAGATAGAGATCATAGGGAACGGTTCGGGTATTCCTTAAGGGTATGGTGGAACGGGTAACACGGGACACACGGATTTTTACACGGAATAACACGGTTGTTTTTTATTTTTATATTTGTCATTCTGAACGCAGTGAAGAATCTTATGCTATATGTTGATCGATATATATTTGCAAGTATTGCTCGAGGGTCTAAGATCCTTCGCTATGCTCAGGATGACATATGTGGCTATATAGCTTCGATATTGATTTTATTTTTCCCAGCCGTGTGTTCCGTGGGTTTCCGTGTCTTCAGTGTTATCCGTTTCCCCTGACTTATAAGGAATGCCCAAGCTTTCCTCGCATCTCGAATCTAGTATCTCGTATCTTTTAAATTTTGGGAGGTGTTGCAATGCTCTTACTTACTGCGGCGGTAGCTCCATCTGCTGCGTTGCTTTATTACTTCTATACAAGGGATAAATATGAAAAGGAGCCCAGGCTGCTGCTTCTGAAGTCATTCTTGATAGGTGGGGGTCTTGTAATTCCTGTGCTTTTTGTAGAGATGACCTTGAATATATTCGATATAACTGACAGTAACCTGTTTGCCGCCGGTTATACTGCCTTTGTAGTGGCAGGGCTTGTAGAGGAAGCCTTCAAATTTTTATTTTTTTTCCTGTACATATGGAAGAATAGAGAGTTTAATGAAATGTACGACGGAATAGTGTATGCAGTCTTTATCTCCTTAGGCTTTGCTACTGTGGAGAATCTTGCATATGTGCTTTCAACCGGTCTTAACACTGCAATTGTAAGATCTCTGACTGCTGTGCCTGCTCATGCGCTTTTTGCGGTGGTCATGGGCTATTATTTAGGCATTGCAAGATTTGCGAAGCCGCAGTATAAGAGGAAGTACATATGGCTTGGCTTTATCAGTCCGGTAATACTTCATGGGATATATGATTTTATGCTGCTTTCACAGAAATTCTATTTGCTGGTGCTCTTTATACCTTACATGCTATATCTCTGGAAAAGAGGACTCAGGCACGTGGATGAGCTGGTGGAATTCTCACCCTTCAGGGATGAAGAGGGGGAAGGGCAATAGGCAACCCCGCAACCCCATATTCCTAATGTATATAGCTTACTTCCCTGTTCTTGCTTATATAGTCTACAAATGCCTCCAGCCTTGTCTGAAAGCCTGCTTCACCGGTCTGCTCATCAACAATCAGATACAGTATCGGGATACCGTAATCCTTTTCCACCTGAGGGAGTATTGCACGGGATACTATTTCCGGCATACAGGTCATGGGATAAATCTGAATAAGCCCGTTGTAGCCCATCATTGCATAATGTACTGCATGGCCGAGGCACTCCTGCGAATGCCCTCCAATGAGAGTGGGCAGGTAGGGCTTAGAAAGCTTCTTTTCCAGCTTGTAGCCCTTACGTCCGGTAACGGGCAGTATGACAGTGTTACGAGCCCAATCCTTTACTGTCATCGATCTGTGTACCTCTACTCCCAAGTCTCCGAGTCTTTCCTCAACATCAAGATTAGTGAAAGGTTCAATGATTGTATATATCTCACCGATAATCCCGATTTTTACAGGCTTGAAGCTGGTGTCTATATTGATTTTTCTTATCCGGCTCCCGGTCTCACGGATTAGCTCCAGCATCTGGGCCGTGCCCTTGGCATTCATAACATCCTTCTTAAACTCATGGAGGATGCTTTTCAATTCCGCTTTGTTGACAGCTCTTGGTCTTGTATAATAAACCAGTTCATTCAGGCTGTCTACTTCACAGCATACCTTATATGCATTCATGAAGGCTCTTATAATATTTGCATTGCTGCCTCCGCCCAATTTCTTAATAGACTCATAAAACTTCCTATACCCTTCCTTGGGAGGATCAAGGATTATGATATCAATGTCTTTATACCCGGCCTCCTCCAGGGCTTGCTTCTGCAATGGGCCATAGTAGCCAAACCGGCACGGCCCGCAGCTTCCGGTTATGAGTATGGTATCTGCTCCAGCATTGATGCTGTTTATATAATTTCCAAGCATTATTTTATATGGCAGGCATACGGTTTCCGGCGAGATGGAAGAACCGAGCCTCAAGGTGGAATTGGTAGTAAATGCAGGCACTACACTTTCCACGCCTATGTCGTCCATAAGACTCTTAACTGCTATATATGCTTCGCCCATGTGCGGATAAGTAAGACGCATTTGTATTCCTCCAATCCAATAAGTCGAAAAACGCCTCTATCCGGGTGTTGAAGCCTGCATCACCTGTATGCTCATCAATATTCAACACCATGAAGGGTTTTTTATAATATTTTCTTGCCTGTTTCTCAATGAACTCTCCGGCCAGGGAATCCACTCCGCAGCCGAAGGCCGTAATTGCCAGCATTCCATCAATAGAGCTATTGTCCATTATGTATAATGCACTGCCTATAAGGTCTTTGCCGCTGCTCCAGAACATTCTCTTTGAAAGCTCCATGCACCTTTCATTTATTATATGAGGGTCCAGCATATCGGGAGTTATTATATCAATACCCCGTTCTCTGAGCTTTTTTATCAAGCCCATGTTTACAAAGTTGTCATATAGAAGATAAGGATGTCCTATAAGGCCTATCCTGGCTTTGGTTTTATATGACATGTGCGGTATGGCTGCAATCACATAGTCTGGGGTATTACCTTTATGAACAGCAGCTTCAAACTCCCTATTAGCCTTCATTGCTGCACTTATTCCCTTGTTAATCCTCACCGGATTTTTGAATTTCAGTGAAAATGCCATTTTATAAAGTGCTTTTACAAGCTCCCTTTGGTTCTTTATAAGGTTTATCTCCGTATCAATCAGGGGGGGCAGATCAGGAACGGAATATTTGATCATTTCGGGAAGACCACCGAATTTGGGACATATATATTCACCCTTTGATACGCTTGTCAGGCGTGGTACCAGCATGCGGTCCACCTTATCCCTCAAATTGTATGCATGACCATGGTATACCTTTACCGGCAGGCATGCATCATCTATGCTGTACAGCACACCTTTATCAAGTATTTCCTTTGTGGTTTCAGGAGAGGGAACAACTTCAGCCCCCAACTCTGTAAGAAAGGTCTGTATAAAGGGATAATACTTGTAAAAATACATTCCCCGGGGAATGCCAACTTTTACAGCCACTGAATCACCTCTTTCCTGTAATATTATTTACAAAAGGAAGAGGTTTAAAACAAAAATAAAAAAAATCAGAAGCATGTTATTTATACTTCTGATTTTATGGGCAATGGGCAATAGGCTCAGGTAGAGCTTCGAAGCCCTGCCACTACTCTAGAATCTCGTATCTCGAATCCTGTATCTACAGTACTCCGTAGAATATTACTCCAAGCACCCCGGATATAAGTATCGCAATTATCGGGTTTATTTTCAGCTTATAGACTCCTGTAAAAATCAGCAATGCTATTATGATACCTTTATAATCAACAATTGAGACCTTTCCGATCTTTATACAAGCGGCGCCTATAAGGCCCAATACAGCAGGTCTTATACCGCGAATAACCCAGGTGACCTGATCCAGATGCTTGAACTTATTATAATAGATAGTTACAAGCAGTGTAATTGCAATAGGCATCAATACAACTCCCAGTGTAGCGACGGCTGACCCTGCCAGAGCACCCACCTTGAAGCCTACGAAGGTTGATGAGTTAACAGCTATGGGACCGGGAGTCATTTCAGCTATAGCAACTACATCAATGAAATCCTCCGGTGAAATCCAGCCGTTGTTTTCGATAACCTCTTGCTGTATCAGGGATAATACTGCATATCCTCCGCCAAAGCTAAAGGCTCCGATCTTGAGGAAAGTCAGGAAAAGCTTTAATAGTGCAATCATACCTTCGTCTCCTTTCTAAGGAGAAAAAATCCCAATACTCCGCAAATAACTATGGTCACTATAGGGTGGAAATCCAGGAGAAGAATCAATAACAATACCGACACAGATACTGAAATGTTAACAAAATTAACACCCATTGACTTTGTAAGCTTCACCATGGCAAAAGCGATCAGTGCTGCTACTGCAGGTCTTATTCCTGCAAATACATGCTCAACAATGGGATTTTCACGTATAGCGGTGAAAAACATCGCAATAGCCAGTATTATCAGGAAGGAAGGCATGACTGCTCCGAGAGCGGCAGAAATTGCGCCTTTTAAGCCAGCTGTTCTGTATCCTACAAAAGTGGCGCAATTAATTGCCAAGGGGCCAGGAAGGCTGTTGGTAACTGCAATGGAATCCAGAAATTCTTCCTCACCCAACCATTTCTTATTGTCCACAACTTCCTTTTGTATAATGGGAAGCATTGCATAGCCTCCGCCGATTGTAAAAGAGCCTATCTTGAAAAAAGTAAGGAATATATCAAAAAGCATATTATCACCTCTATCTATTATTATAAGTGCAGCGTATTGTACTTTTTTCAGTTATTATGTAATCTGTGGGAATATCGTGTTCTTCTGAAGGAACGTGGTCAACAACCTGAAAGAAATAAGCAAGAGCGGCTTTAACAGCACCAGGCCGCAGACGCTTCATAAATCTGTCGTAATAGCCTGCCCCAAAGCCTATTCTGTTTCCTGAATTATCGAAGGCTATACCGGGAATGAGCACCAGGTCAACCAGGCTGCTGTCGGATAATCTTATATATTCCGGCATGGGTTCCCGTATGCCGTAATGGCCTGATTGCAGCTCTTCCAGACTTGTAATCCTTGAAATGCAAAGCTCATGGGTTTCCGGTATGCATATTGGTATATATACTTTTTTGTTATGCAGAAGGCAGTAATTTATAATAAAATCGGTCTTCACCTCATTTCTAAAATCCAGATACACCATTACGTGAGTTGATCTATTAAAAAAGGCATTTTCCCTTAAATTGAAGAAAATACTTTCACTGAGGCAGTATACCTCATCATCAGATAATTTGTTCCTTATATCAAGAACCTGCTTTCTAATTGTGTCCTTCATATGTCCCTCCACGTTTCTGCTATGCCATTCTCATAGTACTATATGTTTCGCACTAAATCCATTACATAATTGTTCAATAGTGCGAAACGTTTTCCTTGATGTTATAAATCGCTTCTATTCTATGTAATCTTCTTTGTGCGATTTATATAATAGTATCATTAATAATATAGTCGGCGCAATTGGAAATTTGTATGTAGGCTTGCTTTTACAAAACCGGGAAAAGGTTCTAGAAGTTTTTGCGCTTATCATGAGGTGTATTCAGGTATGGCTTTAAAGAAAAATATTATCTCGAAATCAGTTATTTTTCAGACATTAACTGTCAGCCTCCGTATATTATTATGAAAGATAATTGTAAAAGATAAGTGAACGTGAAGCAAAAAGAATACATTACTCGTATTACATATTGAACCTGCGTTCAATATAGAACTCATAATGTTGTTCGTAAAATATAGGAGGTAATATAATGAATAAAAATTCCAATATTGTAATTGGTGTGGTTTTGATAGCCTTGGGAGCACTTTTTCTCATGTCAAATCTGGGCTATCTGAGCTTTAGCTGGAGCTATGTATGGCCGCTGGCACTGCTGGTTCCCGGAATATATATGCATTTTGCATTCTTCACAGGAATTGACAAGAATCCTGGAATACTTGTCCCGGGAGGGATACTTACTACTTACGGTGCGTTATTCTATGCAAATGTGTTTTTCGGATGGCAGATGATGGCTGATCTTTGGCCAATGTTCCTTATAGGTATTGCAGTGGGACTCTTTGAGCTGTACCTGTTTGGAAACCGGGACAAAGGACTCCTGGTTCCTGTAGGTATTTTGGGGGGCATAGGGCTCTCAGCACTCTTGAGGACTTATATAAGCTTCGACATGAAAAATTATCTGGTTCCGATCATTCTGATAGTAATCGGGGTAGTTATAATTACCAGAAGGGATAGCAAAAGGGATAATAGATGAAAAATTCAGCTAGTCTAAACTATACATTACTTCAAGAAAGTACATTCAATATAGAAGTATGTTATGTTTATAAGCACATGTATCTCTTGACAGAAAGAAATGTTGATCCTGCAGAGATACAATAACAAGGAAGTGCATTTTTAACACTTGATTTATCAGAAATTTGTTGTGTTAAAAAGCACTTGCTGTTCATATACATTCTTCTTCATAACCAAATAAAGGTTTCTGAATATAATGCTAGGGTTTTTAATGCAAGAAATCCGATGCATTATATTCAGTTTTTGCCTTGTCATGATTCGCTATTTATTGACATTGGTAAAAGTGAAAGGTATATTTATATAGAGTGAACACATTCAGCCATAGCTGAACATCAGGAATTCAGACGGGACTCTGCCCTGCCTGAATTTAACCTGAATAGTGCTGTTATTTCATTCATTTATCAGATTGGGGTGATGATGTGGCACGGATTTTGATTGTAGATGACTCAATTATAATGAGACGTAACCTGAAGACTATACTGACTCAGGCAGGGCATTCCGTTATTGCCGAAGCATCCAACGGGAAAGAGGCTTTTATCGAGTATGAGAAATGCATGCCTGATTTGGTTACTATGGATATTACTATGCCGATAATGAATGGAATAGATGCTGTGAAAAACATAATAGACAGATTCCCGGAAGCAAAGATTATAATGATCAGTGCTCTGGATCAGAGGAACATGGTATTTGAGGCACTGGAAAACGGTGCAAAGCATTATATAGTAAAGCCCATTACTCCTGACGATGTCTGTGGTACAGTCAATACTGTAATTGGGGAAGGGAAAAATGAATAAATATATATTGGAATTCATCAACCATCGATATATAATATATTAGTGGTTGATTTTTATATTGAACGCACAAAAGTATTCCTCTTGGGTATAGTGCGAATTCAATAACAATCAGGGAAATATTTACGCGAAATTTGAATTAATATTGGAAAATGTTTTTCGCGAAATACATTATTTTTTGATTTATTATATTGTATTAATGTGGAGGTTGACCAAATGAATAAGCTAGGGAGATTCATTACATATTATAAGCCCTATAAAGGCCTGTTCTTTCTTGATATGCTCTGTTCCTTTACAGCAGCGGGAATAGACCTGCTTTTTCCGGTCCTTGTCAGGTTCCTGCTTGATCAGGGCTTAAATGCAGAAATGGGTATGGCCTTTGACATCATAATGAAGATAGGTGCATTAATGCTTGCTTTGTACATTCTCAAGTATTTCTGCCAATACTTCATCACAGCCTGGGGGCATATAATGGGAGCGCGGATGGAATACGACATGAGGGAGGATATTTTCGGGCATCTGCAGAAGCTGTCCTTCACATACTATGACAACAACAAAACAGGACAGATAATGTCAAGGATAGTGAATGATCTGTTTGACATTACTGAGCTTGCACACCATGGCCCTGAAGAAGTGTTCATATCCCTGATAAAAATAATCGGCTCCTTCTTCATACTGCTTAGCATCAATGTGAAGCTGACTTTGATAACCTTTGCCTTTATCCCCTTTATGGCGGGTTTTGCCTTTTTCTACAATAAAAAGATGCGTTCAGTATTCAGGAGAAACAGGCAGAAGATTGCAGAAATAAACGCACAGATAGAGGACAGTATAGCTGGGATCAGAGTCGTGCAGTCCTTTTCCAATGAAAAGGTTGAACAGGAGAAGTTTACCCAGGGGAATATGGGTTTTTTCAACACGAAAAAAGAAAGCTATTATTACATGGGACGCTTTTTCAGCGGTATCAGGTTGTTTGATGGTGTAATTTATATTGTTGCAGTGATTGCCGGGGCATATTTCATAAATCTTGGCACTGTGTCGACCTCAGATCTTGTTGCATACCTGCTCTACATAAATACCTTCCTTGTGCCTATAAGGTCACTTATCGATTTTACTGAGCAGTTTCAGAAGGGGATGACGGGCTTTGAAAGATTCCTGGAAGTTATGGATACGGAGCCTGATATAAAGGACAGCAAGGACAGTGTTATACTGGAGAATGTCACGGGAAGGGTCGAGTTTACAGCTGTTTCCTTCAAGTATGGCGAGGGAGGCCAAGTTCTTAAGAATATAAGCCTTAATCTGGAGCCCGGGGATACAATTGCTCTCGTGGGACCTTCAGGAGGAGGAAAATCCACCCTCTGCAGTCTTATCCCGAGGTTTTATGAAGTTACCGAGGGTACTATCAAAGTTGACGGCAAAGATATCAGGAATATCAACCTGGAATCCTTGCGAAGAAATATAGGAATCGTACAGCAGGATGTATATCTATTTGCGGGAACGGTTCTGGAGAATATCAGGTATGGCAAGCCCGGAGCCTCTCAGGAGGAAGTCATCCAGGCGGCAAAGAAGGCAAATGCCCATGATTTTATTATTGGGCTGGAAAAGGGTTATGACACCTATGTAGGAGAAAGAGGAGTAAAGCTTTCGGGGGGACAAAAGCAAAGAATCAGTATTGCAAGGGCTTTTCTGAAAAATCCTCCAATATTGATACTAGATGAAGCCACTTCCTCCCTGGACAACCAGAGTGAGAAAATAGTCCAGCAGTCATTGGAAAGCTTGTCCAGCAACAGGACCACCTTTGTTATAGCTCACAGGCTATCGACTATAAAGAGAGCAAAAACTATATTGGTGCTCACCGATAATGGCATAGAAGAAAAAGGGAGCCACGAGGAGCTGATAAGCAGCAATGGAGTATATGCATCGTTGTACAATGCACAGTTTGAGGATATAACAGAAATTAAGGTATGAAAATAAGATAAAACTTTTATATTATAGTATAAAAACCCTTCTAATAGCATTACAATAATGCTGTTAGAAGGGCTTTGTTTGGAGCAAGGGACCCATTGGTAAACACAAAATCTTCATATTTCTATTATAAAATTAAATATATAAAAAGTTATTTATATAAAAAAAGCTGCGTGTAAAGGAGGCTCCGAGATGAAAAGGAATGACGTAATACTCATAGCTTCTCTATTAGTATTAGGTTTTTTATCGATGTTCATTATTTCAGTAATGAATACCGAGGATATTAGCAAGGTAGCCGTAATACACATTGATAACCGTGAGGTATACAAGATTCCGATTAATAATGGAAATGGAGAAAAAAGAGTAGATTTAGAGTTCTCCGGTCGTACAGGATACCTGGATATTAAAGATGGAGCTGTAAAAATGGAAGAGATGGAAATTGAAATATGTCCGCAGAAAATTTGTTCAGAAACAGGCTGGATAAGCAAGCCTTATGAGACTATAGTCTGCTTGCCGAATAAAATTGTGGTAAGCATTGAAAATATCGTATGATATGCAGAAATTATTAATGATTTCCACAGTTATGTAAATGTATTGAGAGGGAGTGTTTATATGAACTTTAAATCATCCTTTGTGCTTATGATAGCAATGGTAATAATTGGGGTATGCTATGGTATGCTGTTCCATGGAGTAATTATGCCTATTTTTAATGGACAGCTGCTTATATGAATTAGTTGAAAATAAGAGAAAAAATTAATAGGTTGGAATTTTGGCATATTAATTCAGATTTGAATAATGATAAGGTATTTTCGGGTGATCACATGATTAAAAAATATTTTAAGGATAGGCTTGATATTACTAGAGCTGTTACTGTCTTATTTTTTTTGGTAATAGCTTTTAGACTAGCAGATTTACAGATTGTTAAAGGTGAATACTACTGGCAGAAATCAGAGACTATAAGGACGAGGAATATATCGGTTACTGCGCCCAGAGGTCCTTTAGTCGACAGGTATGGGCGATTAATAGCAGGGAATAAGCAAAGTTATTCAGTAAACATTATGAAAACAGATGTGCCGCAGGAAACCCTTAATAATATTGCTATTTCTGTTATAAACATGATAGAGCAAAATGGAGACACCTATAGAGATGAGATTCCGATACTGGTAAACCCAGTTAGATTTACATTTCAGGAGGATGAGCTGAACTGGAAGAAGAAATACGAGATATCAGATAATGCAACTACTCGGGAAGCTTTTTTAAAACTCCGGTCCGATTACGGAATTCCTGCAGATATGATAGACGCTGAAGCCATCGAAGTATTGAAGGAACAAAATGTGGAGCTGCCTTTTGATATTAAGGAGTTCCAATTTGACTTCAAAAAATCTGAATTAAAATGGAAGGAAAGTAATGGGTTCAAAGGGTCAGCTGCTGCTGAAGAAGTGTTTGAAGAACTGTGCATCAGGTATAAGGTACCCAGGGATAAGTATGATGACGATAAGGCAAAGAAGATTCTGGCCGTAAAATACCTTGTGGGACAAAACAAGTACAAAGCCTATGAGCCTGTTGAAATTGCTATTAATATTAAGAATGAGACAAGAGCGCAGATTGAGGAAAATAAAATATTCCTTCCCGGAGTTGAGATAATACAGAAACCTTTGAGGTATTATGCCAATAATGATTTTGCAAGCCATATTATCGGATATATGAGCAAGATCGGCAGTGAGCTTGATGAGCTTTCAAAGCAGGGATACACTCCCCAAGATATGATAGGGAAGTCTGGTATAGAGTATTCTATGGAAAAATATCTTAAAGGCCAAAACGGCTCTAAGCAGATAGTGGTTGATGTAACAGGAACGCTTGTTAATACAATAAATGAGGTAGATCCAACCCCAGGTGATACTGCATTTTTAACAATAGACTCAAAGCTTCAAAAAATCGCAGAGGATTCCCTGCGAAATACTATGGAGGAAATAAGAAACGGCAAGGGAAAGGACAAACCTTACCCTAATGCCACCTCAGGGGCGGTTGTAGCCCTTGATGTGAATACAGGCAAGGTACTTGCAATGGCAAGCGAACCCAAATTCGATCCCAACTTGTTTGCTGCTGGTATCAGCAGTGCAGATTGGAAGATGCTCCAGCCCACCGACAAAGATGTCTATTCACCGAAGCCTCTTATAAATAATGCAATATCTGCGACACTGCCTCCGGGGTCCTCAATGAAAATGGTAACCGGTACAGCAGGGCTGGAAAGCGGCGTGATAAGTCCTTCAGAAATAATAGTCGACAAAGGGATTTATAATGCTATACCCGGGGCTTCACCGTCTTCCCCCTTATGGAGAAACTATGGTATGACTCAGGGTCCACAAGATATTCGTCTGGCTATAAGAAATTCAAACAACTATTATTTCTATGAAGTAGGCAGGAGAATTGGTGGAGAGATCTTCGAGAAATTTGCAGTGAAATTCGGATTCGGTCAGAAAACCGGAATAGAGCTACCTTATGAGAGTGCAGGCAGCGTTGAAGGACCGGCGCATAAAAAGGCTCTCTACAAGAGATATCTTAGCAGCTATCTTACTAACACACTTAAAGTAGAAGATAAAAATGTCCGTGAAGAGATTATAGCATTTATAGACAGCAATTCGGGAAGCAGGCAAATAAGGGAAAGGCTAAAAGAACTTAAAATTACTAATAGCAAGGCAATTGACAGGGTAGTCAGGTACATAAACGACAGCAAGTATAGGTCAGGGGAGATATTGAATGCGGCTATAGGGCAGGGGATGAACGACGTTACACCCTTGCAGCTGGCAAATTATATTGCAGCCCTCACAAATGGAGGGACCCGATATAAGCCCTACCTGATTGATAAGGTAATAAGCTATGATGGCACCATAAAGCTATCAAAACAGCCTGAAATATTGGATACTATAGAAATATCTCCAGAAAATGTTGAAGCTATAAAAGAAGGTATGTATAAAGTTACAAATGAACCTGGAGGAACTGCCAGAAGCCCCTTTATAGGAAGCAAGGTAGTCATTTCAGGCAAGACGGGAACTGCCCAGGCAGGAAAGGGATATGATGACCATGCATGGTTTGTAGCTTTTGCACCCTATGAGAAGCCTGAAATAGCGGTTGCAGTTTTAATATTTCAGGGAGGGCACGGTAATTACGCTGCACCGGTTGCCAGAGAAATAATAGAAGCTTATCTGGCACCGGAGGCCTCAACAGATAATATTAGTATTGAAAATGGTATAATACCCTAATATGAAAACCTGCCTATCAGATGCAAATCTGATAGGCAGGTTTTGTTGTATTAAGTTTATTACTCAAATTACATACCAGTGTATATGGTACATTATACATAAAACCTTATAAATAAGCTTATATTGGAGATGTTATAATTGGTTGCAGGAGATAAAGTATGCTTCATTAAATCATAAGCATTGGAGGTAAAATCATGGATAAACATACCCAACTGATAAAAAAGAGATACAATAGGATTTCGAGAATATATGACTTAATGGAAAGCCCAATGGAAATGATGTCTTTAAAAAAATGGCGGATTGAGCTTATGCGGGATTTACAGGGCAAAGTGCTGGAGGTTGGTGTAGGTACTGGAAAAAACATTGAATTCTATCCTGACAGCCTGGAAATAACCGCAATTGACTTCAGTGAAAGGATGCTTGAAAAGGCCAGACAAAAAGCTGAAATTTACAAAAAGAAAGTAAATCTTATGGAAATGGATGCTCAGTATATGAGATTTCCTGATAATTCTTTCGATACAGTCTTTACTACCTGCGTGTTTTGTTCGGTACCAGATCCTATAAAAGGATTGAAGGAGATGGGTAGGGTGTGTAAGGCTGGAGGTAGGATAATCATGATTGAACATGTAAGGAGCGAGAAAAAAGTTCTGGGAACTATCATGGATGTGTTAAATCCTGTAGTAGTAAATCTATATGGAGCGAATATAAACAGACGCACAGTAGAAAATGTAAAGGTCTCAGGCCTTTTAAATATTGAGGTAATAGACTTGTCTGGGGATATAGTTAAGAAAATAATCATTTATAACAATAAATAAAGAAGGCTAGAATTGAACCTTCTTTATTTATCAAAACTCCTAAAAATTAGAGGGTATTATATGTAGGTTTATTATAGGTTTTACTGAATAGGGTATCTGTACATCATTCCGCGGCCAAATCCGTAGCTTGTGCTGTTAACGTTGGCATTGTTATTCAACAATTGAAATGAAAGCCTTAACTATGTTCTCATCAAATTGTGTGCCTTTGAATTTCAATTTTTCTGTTATATATATGTGTTTCATACTTGCCTACTTCCGCATGTTTACATTCGCCGCATTCACAATCATCTTTTCCGCAATGCTCACAGAGACCCTTGATCCTGACAACCACAGGCTGGCTGATTTCTTTGAAGCCTTTGACTATGATTAGTGAAATAGCTGCCATGAAGAGTGCATCCCAGAGGTTTTATGATTTGAGTTCTGTTTTTTTACTCCTATACTCTTCTTCGGAAATTTCTCCTTTTGCGTATCTTTCATTGAGTATATTAAGGGCATTCTTTTCTACGTTTTGGTAATTGGGTTTACCTGTTTGTTGAAGGTAGCGTACCAGGGCAACAATTCCTAAAATTGTTATAGTAACTATACCAATCATCATAACCCATCCCCAACTATAGCCCATCATTCCATACCCATAACCCATCATGCATATCACTCCTTTGTTTTCCTCAAAATTTATTTTGCCGATAAGAGTAGTAAACTATTCGACATTTTATTATTTGAAATAAAAATGAAGATAGATAACTTTTAGAATATCTGAAAGTATTTGAAACGATACTAAAGATAGTACTTACAGTTAAGGAAGGAGAATAGCGTATGGGATTTATTGATAACTTATTAGGAAAGAAAGATAGTATAACTATGTATACCTCGGATACCTGTTTTGACTGTCAGGAAGCAAAAAGTTTTTTTGCTGAACATCAGATAGATGTTGAGTATAAAAACGTATCAGAGAAAGAGAACAGAGAGGAGCTAAGAAATAAATATAAGCGTATGGCAGTTCCCACAATCATCATAGGTGACAGAGTTATTCTTAGTTTTGCAGAGAATAGAGCTGAAATTATGAAACTATTAAAACTGTAGATAAGAAATATTGGGTATTTACCGACTAAAGGATAAATTTCGACAAAATATTTATAATCACCCTTGACAAATAGAAGCAGTAGTATATAATAATATTATCCCACCCCACCAGGGGTAGGGTTTAAGTTTAAAATCGTATTAAAATAATTATGCAGTTACTGGATAAATTATGGAAGAGGAGGCGTTTAGCATGAAATGTGTAGAGAAAACGGAGGTGTTGAATCTCTTAAAAACCTCAAGGGGACAGATTGAGGGAATTATTAAAATGATGGAAGACGACAGATACTGTGTTGATGTTTCAAAACAAATACTCGCGGTGCAAGCGCTGCTTAAAAAAGCAAATTTGAAATTAATCGACCAGCACATTAAGCACTGTGTTAAAGAGGCGTTTGAAGAAGGGCATGGAGACGAGAAGATAAATGAGGTCATCGAGCTGATTGATAAATATGCAAAGTAGTTAGAAGGGTTTAATTATGAAGATATATACAGTTAGGCAAAAACAGGATAATATGCTTTGCCGTAAGTGTCTTTTAAATGTTGTGAAAGCACTAAGCCATTTAGGTGGAATAAAGTAAATTGACGTAAATCTTGAGAAAAAGAGCATCAAAATTGCCTATGACATTGAAAAATTGTCTCGGCAGATAATAGAGGACATAGTTAATGAGTCAATAATCAAAGGAAAGGTAAATAAGGAATTATTTCTATAGAAAAAGGCGGTGAACTTATGAAAAAAGAAGTATTGAATATAACAGGAATGACTTGCGCATCTTGTGCAAAAGCAATTGAAAAAGGAGTAGGCAAGGTAGCTGGAGTAAATGTTGCAAATGTTAATTTTGCGACTGAAAAGCTTACTGTAGAACTTGATGAAAGTAAAGCTGATATAGAAAAGGTGAAGGAAGCAGTAAAGGAAGCGGGGTACAATGCCCAGGAAAGCAAGGATGAGAGCATACGTGAGGTTATATTGCCAATTTCGGGAATGACCTGTGCATCTTGTGCAAAAACGATTGAGAAAGCAATAGGAAAGCTGCCCGGGATAAATGAAGTCAGTGTAAACTTTGCTACAGAGAAGGCTAAGGTGGTATATGATTCTTCAAAGACCAGAATTTCCGAGATAAAGGATGCTGTATCCAAAGCCGGCTATAAGGCTTTAGAGATTGAAGCCAGAGAACAGGTGGACCATGAAAGGGAACGTAGAGACAAGGAAATGAAATCTCTGTGGAAAAGGTTTTTAGTCGCATCTATATTTACAATACCTCTTCTCTATATTGCTATGGGACATATGTTAAAATTACCTCTGCCTGAATTTATTATGCCGGAGATGTATCCGATCAACTTCGGATTAATACAGCTTATATTGGCTATACCTGTGGTTATTTCAGGTTACAGGTTCTACACTGTGGGATTCAGCAGATTAATAAGGCGTGAGCCCAATATGGATTCGCTGATTGCAATGGGTACAAGCGCAGCATTCTTATATGGTATATATGCTATAGTTCAAATTATCAATGGAAATATAGAATATGCTAATGATTTATATTTTGAGACAGCGGGAGTAATCATAGCATTAATACTTTTAGGTAAATATCTTGAGGCAGTTACAAAGGGTAAAACCTCCGAAGCTATAAAAAAGCTAATGGGGCTTGCCCCTAAAACAGCGACAGTTATACATGAAGGGAAGGAAATGACTATCCCTATTGAAGAGGTTGAGGTTGGAGACATAATACTCGTAAAGCCGGGTGAAAAAATACCGGTGGATGGTGAAGTCGTGGATGGCAGAACTTCAGTTGATGAGTCAATGCTTACCGGTGAAAGTATTCCTGTGGAGAAAAACGCAGGAAGTAAAGTTATTGGGGCAAGTATCAATAAGAATGGTACGATAAAGTTTAAAGCAACAAAGGTAGGAAAAGATACAGCCCTTGCTCAGATAATAAAGCTTGTGGAAGACGCCCAGGGTTCAAAGGCACCTATAGCCAAGATGGCGGATATCATATCAGGCTACTTTGTTCCGGTAGTTATTGCTATTGCAGTTTTATCAGGTGCCGCATGGTATTTCGCAGGGATGTCTCCTATATTTGCAATTACCATATTTATAGCAGTTCTGGTTATAGCATGCCCATGCGCCCTAGGGTTGGCGACACCTACTGCTATCATGGTCGGCACCGGAAAGGGAGCAGAATACGGTGTGCTGATAAAGGGCGGAGAAGCACTTGAAACTACTCATAAAATAAAAACCATCGTATTTGATAAAACCGGAACTATCACAGAAGGTAAACCTAAAGTAACTGATATAGTTACTACTGGAATTGTAAATGAAACTGAATTGTTAAAGTTGTCAGCTTCGGCAGAAAAAGGTTCAGAGCATCCATTGGGTGAAGCTATAGTTAATGGCGCAGAAGAGAAAAATATTGAATTGCTAAATGTCGAGAGCTTTGAGGCTATACCAGGACATGGTATAGAGGTTGTAATTCAAGGAAGAAAAATGCTTTTAGGTAATAAAAAGCTTATGGATGATAGAAATATAGAAATCACACTTCAGGACGAATCAGACAAATTGGCGAGTGAAGGTAAAACACCAATGTATATCACAATAGATAATAAGCTGGCAGGCATAATAGCAGTTGCAGACGTTATGAAGTCGAGCAGCAAGAGAGCCATAGAGGTACTGCACAGTATGGGCATAGAGGTAGCAATGATTACCGGAGATAACAGAAGAACTGCAGAAGCAATAGCGAAACAGGCAGGTATAGATAGGGTACTGGCTGAAGTACTTCCACAGGATAAGGCAAATGAAGTGAAAAAGCTTCAGGCAGAAGGTAAAAAAGTTGCAATGGTGGGTGACGGTATAAATGATGCTCCGGCTCTGGCTCAGGCAGATATAGGAATAGCAATAGGATCAGGGACTGACGTAGCAATGGAATCAGCGGACATAGTGCTTATGAGAAGCGACCTTATGGATGTGCCTACTGCTATACAGCTTAGCAAGAAAACTATAAGGAACATTAAACAGAATCTGTTCTGGGCTTTTGCATACAATACTGCAGGAATTCCGGTAGCAGCAGGTTTGCTTTATCTTTTCGGAGGTCCGAGACTTAATCCTATAATTGCGGCAGGTGCCATGGCGTTCAGCTCAGTATCAGTTTTGATGAATGCTCTAAGGCTTAAAAGATTTAAGCCTTTGCATTGATAAAAAAATGTTTAAGAAAGGGATGTTTAATATGACAAAGAAAATTTCTATTGAAGGTATGACTTGCAGCCATTGCACAAACCATGTTGAGGAGGCACTTAAAGAAGTATGTGGTGTTAAATCGGTAAAGGTTGATCTTGCAGGAAAGTCTGCGACAGTGGAGCTGGCTCATGAAGTAGATGACGATAAACTTAAAGCAGCAGTAGCAGAAGCAGGATATGAAGCCACACGAATTGAATAAAGGTCAGGATATGGGCGGCACAACAATTGCTGCCCATATCCTATAATAACCAATAGTTTCCTGTTTATAGATTATTTCTTGATATTATGATTTAAGAGCTTTCTCCACAGGAACTTCATATCGGTTTGATAAAATTAAGCTGCGGTAGAAAGCAATATATTAGTAAAAGCTATAAAAGTAAATGTATAGGAGGTATTAATATATGGACTATATTATTGAAAACTGGTGGTATATACTCTTGCTTGTCGGATTTGGATATATGATGTTCAGGGGAGGCGGCTGCTGCGGTGGTGGACATGCTCATGGCGGACATGATCATAGCGGGCATAATGGTGGTAATGGGCAGTATGGTTCCGGTCAAATGAACAATCAAGTTGACATGGTTCTTGATCCCGAGTGTGGCATGTATTTAGACTTCGAAAATGCAATAAAGCAAAACATAAATGGGCAGACATATTATTTTTGCAGTGAGAATTGCAGGAACAGTTTTGTGAGAAAGCATCAATAATTTTAGAGATAGAGTTTGATTGATAATTAAGGCGGCAGAGGTGACTTGAAAGTGAAAGAAACAAAAAATCCGGGAAATAAAATTACCACATTACTCAGTATTTTCTTTATATCTGTTTCGTTGTTTATTTACCAGGTAGTATTAACCAGGCTGTACTCAGTAGTTTTTTCGTATCACTACGTATTTCTGATTACTTCATTGGCTATTTTGGGTCTTGGGATAGGTAGTATTTTGGCATACAAGCTAAGGAAAAAAGTTAAAAAGGTTAGCCCCAAGGAAAAGGCATCAAAACAATCATTGAATCAAGAAGATATTAAAGAGCAAGTAGTTAAAGGTTCAATTATTCTTGCAGCAAGCTATATTATAGTTTTTGCTTTAAATTATCTGCTGCCTAATGTAAGCAGCCTTCTTATATACATTATCTTGGGCACTATACCATTCCTTATAGGGGGATATTTATATTCCATACTATTTACGGAGTTTTCTGGTATCAGCGGAAAGCTGTACTTTGCAGATCTGATTGGTTCCGGGGCCGGAAGTGTAGTGGTTCTTTCACTTCTTAATAATGCAGGGATGTTCAGAACGGTTGTAGCTCTAAGTATCATAGCTTTAGTGACTGCTCTGATTTTACCCGCGACCAATATAAAAATCAGGGTTTTGGGGTATGTTCTGCCACTTATTCTTATTGCAGGCTTTTTATTACCCGAACAATATATAAGCTCTATTGAGAAAAACTTTAATGGTATATTGAACAATCCTAAAAAAACTATCGGAAGGTTGGAAGAGTCCGGTATGTCTCCTAGAATAGTATTTTCCAAATGGAATGCTTTCTCACGTACCGATGTTATAGAAATTACTGAAGAGCCTGATGAAATGATATTGACTATAGACGGAGCAGCTAATGCTCCAATGTATAAATTTGATGGGGATATTGAAAGCCTTGAAAAGTTTAAGACAGACAGCGGATTTCTTCCCTTTACTGTGGGTAATAGTAGTAAAACACTGCTAATTGGACCAGGTGGAGGCCGTGATGTTCTATACGCCCTTGCAGGGGGAAGCAAGGACATAACAGCAGTAGAAATCAACACAGCCAGCATTGATGCGGTTAAAGCTTTTGGAGAGTATAACGGTAATATTTATAACAGGCCTGAAGTGAAAGTGTATGGAGAAGATGGAAGAAGCTTTGTCAGAAGATCCAAAGATAAATATGACTTGATATTTTTGTCCCTTGTTATGACAAATGCATCTCAGGGGATGGGCTATGCTTTATCTGAGAATTATATATACACTGTTGAGGCAATGGGAGATTACCTTGACCATCTAAACGATAACGGAAAGATAGCTTTTCTGGTTCACGATGAGGAAGATCTCAGCAAGATGGTGGCAACTGCCATACAAGCGTTAGAGTATGAAGGTATACCGGAAAAGGATGCTCCAAAATATATTTCTGTATTTACTAAATACATGCCGCAGGAACATGGTGGAGCACAATTGCATAATCCGATTGTAATTATTAAAAATGAACCCTTTAGTGAAGCAGAAAGCATAAAACTGGTTGAAACAGCGGAGAAAAACGGCAGTGTACCTTTATATACACCTTTGGTTTATGAACAGGGGGTGCTGAGTCATATTAAAGAAGCACATATATCATTGGCAGATTACCTTGAGGGTGCCAGGACCAATGTGACTCCTGCTACAGATAACAGTCCTTACTTCTATAACTTTGGCAAAGGTATTCCAGTAACATTGGTGTTTATTCTATTGGCAGTGATAATTGGAAGTATAGTATTGTTTGCACCATTTGCTATCAAGGTAGGGAATTTCAAGCCTACTATGTACTTCAGTCTGCTTGGTATAGGCTTCATGATGATAGAGATTCCGTTGATACAAAAATTTATATTATATCTTGGACATCCGTCATTAGCTTTTACGTATGTACTGGCAGCCCTTTTGGTTGGATGTGGCCTGGGTGGGTATTTGAGCAGTAACAAATTGTTCAATAGAACTTTAAAAGCTTTTTATCTACCGCCTGTTATGGTGGCCATAGTAAATATTATTTTACTGCTGTCTCTCGGAATTGTATTACAAAGTACATCAACTTTTAACATCACAGGCAGGATTATTGTTGCAGCTCTTATCGTGCTGCTTCAGGGATTTTTTATGGGAATGCCTTTCCCAAGAGGGCTTAAACTGATAGGTGAAAGCGGAAAGAATGATATAGTACCGGTAATGTGGGGCGTAAACGGAGTAACATCTGTAATCGGCTCTGTTCTATCCATTATTTTATCTATGTCGGTTGGATTTACAGGTGCATTGATAGCAGGAGCTGTGGTCTACTTAATTGTCAGCTTGTTTAAAAATTTATAGATGCAAAAAAATTGAGGAAAGAAAGGGGGAGATTTAATGGGTTGCTGTAGTGGAGGTAATCACGGAAACAATCATGAACACCACAATAATGATGGCAGCGGGAACAGTAATTCTGGTGCAAGAATGGCTATCATTATTGGAGTGTTAATACTGGGTGGATTAGCATTATATTTTATTAGGTAACAGGACAGATATGATATAAATATGAGGCATTGGCAGGAAGAGATCAGTAGGTGTAATATTCTACATCTTCCTGTCACTATGCATCAATATATGAATTATTTACACCTGTAGAGAGGGGTATGCAATGAAAATTTTGTTTCATGTATTCGGCATTCCGGTTCACTTTTTCGGTGTTATGATTGCCTTAGGCATATTAGCCGGTATAGTAGCCGCTTATTTTGAGGTCAAAAGAAAAAAGCTTGACGTTGATAAAATGTTTGATCTTGTTTTATATTCGGCAATTTCTGCAGTGATTACTGCAAGGCTATTCTATATTCTCTTTTACGATTTGTCCTACTACATTAAAAATCCTGCGGACATTATTAAAATCTATGAAGGGGGCTTATCGATACATGGAGCGCTGCTGGGCGCCATTACTTTTGCAGTGTTCTACATCAGAAAACATAAATTAAGCTTCTTTAAATATGCAGATGCCTTAGCACCGGGAATTATTCTAGGACAGGGCATAGGCAGAGTTGGCTGTGATGTATTCGGCAAGGCAATGACTGTTCCTTATGCTTGGGGTATTGAGCACCAGGGACAGCTGCTGCATCCTGCTCAGGTATATGAATTCCTTCTGAATTATCTGGTTTTTTTCATTTTATGGAGAAAGCGCAAAAGCATCCGGTATGATGGACAGCTATTTGTTTGGTATATAATATTGTTTTCAATAAATAGAAGTGTAGTTGAGCTATTCAGGTATAATCCTTCGGTGGCAGGCTGGTTCTCGATATCCCACTTATTAAGCTTGGTATTCATAGTGGGAGCGATTTTGTTGATGTTTGTTATTAGAAAGAAAAGAATTGATATAAATGACTTAAACAAAGAGAGCAAATCAGTTCATGTCATGGACTGGATAAAGGATATACTGATTACACTTGTACTGGTAGTAGTGTCTCTGTTAGTTTTTTATACGGTTCAAGCTTAAGGTTGTTTTTCAAGTGACTATTATATTTGAATATTTGTAGATAATCTTCATAAAATCTGCATAATAAAGTAGTACTATAGGAACAGTGGGATACCCTGCAACACAAAAAGCACCAGGTGGTATTGCAACTGCGCGACAGAATTGTATAATTTGCTCACCCAAGTAAAGTATAAATGAAGAAATGCAGTATTATGATTTTGAAATATTATTGTAGCCGTACAGTTGCATAAATATCTGGTGTTCAAAGTGTTAGCGAGTAAATCCTTAACACTTTGATGTTTTTTTGACCATTTTAAATATACATCATTCCCCTAATAGTATTTGTTGTATCCTATTTATTTATATCCAGCAGTCTTGTTGTCACGGATATAATCAAAAACCTTGAACTGGCAGCATTGGCTGGAGCTTTTGTTATAATGGCGGCATGTTATTGCGCACTGAAGTTTCTCTGCAAAAAATTTTTGGAAATCGGAAGATTTGAGCTACGGTTAGAAAGATATCAGTAATAATAAGTTGTCCGAAAAAAGAAACGGAGTGATAAGATGAGTAGAAGAGCACTTTCATTTAAAGGCGGTGTTCATCCCGACTGCAGCAAAGATATGACACAGGATCTAAAAATCAGGAAGGCTGAAATTCCTTCTATTATTGAGATTCCATTAGTTCAGCATATCGGTGCGCCTGCACATTCCCTGGTAAATATTGGTGATCAGGTGAAAGCAGGGCAGAAGATTGGTGCTTGTGCTGGACATATTTCGGCTAATATCCATTCCAGTGTGTCAGGCAAAGTTCTGGCAGTTGAGCCTCGGCTGCAGGCAGCTGGAATGATACCTACAGTAGTGATTGAAAATGACGGTAAGGATGAATGGGATCCAGGTATTAAAGAAAATGAGTACATTGAAAACCTTACAGCAGTTGAAATAATTGAAATTATTAAAGAGGCAGGTGTTGTAGGCATGGGAGGTGCAACATTCCCCACCCATGTAAAGCTGAACCCTCCTAAAGAACATAAGATTGACAGATTAATAATAAACGGCGCAGAATGCGAACCGTATCTTACATCGGATTATCGCTTCATGGTAGAAATGCCTGAGCATGTAGTGAATGGAACAAAAGCACTGATGAAGGCCCTAGGTGTAAAAAAAGCTGATATAGGGATAGAGGATAATAAGCCTGAAGCTATCAGGGCTGTCCAAGGTGCATGCAGTAAGGAGAATGATATTGAAGTTGCTGTTTTAAAGACCAAATACCCTCAAGGCGGAGAAAAACAGTTGATTAAAGCTGTAACCGGAAGAGAGGTCCCATCAGGACAATTGCCTTCTGCCGTGGGATGTGTAGTTATCAATGCAGGTACAGCATCAGCTATTTACAAAGCTGTTAATTATGGTGTGCCTCTGATAGAGAGAGTTGTCACAGTTACAGGTAAAGGTGTTAAGAATCCAGGTAATTTACTTGTGAGAATCGGGACACCTTTCAGGGAAGTCATTGAACAATGCGGCGGATTGGTTGAAGGGTGCACCAAAATAATAAGCGGCGGACCCATGATGGGGATTGCGCAATATTCTGCAGATATTTCAGTAATAAAGGGAACTTCGGGTATTCTTGCTCTAGTGGAAGAGAATACTGCTTTAACGAAGGAATATCCCTGCATAAAATGTGCACGCTGTATTGATGCATGTCCTATCGGACTTATGCCGTTAAAAATTGTGCAAGGCGTACAGAATGCAAATCTGGACGAGGCTATTGAAGCAAACATAATGGACTGTATTGAGTGCGGAGGCTGCACATTCATATGTCCTGCAAAAAGGCCTCTCCTGCAATATATACGTATCGGCAAAATTAAGGTGCGTTCAAGAAAAAGCTAATTTCAGGGGGTGTAGAATTGAATAATTTAAGAGTTGCGTCATCACCTCATATATCTCATGATGACAATATACCAAAGATTATGTATAAAGTAGTTTTAGCATTAGTTCCGGCTGCACTGGCGGGAATAATATTTTTCGGCATCAGGGCAGCTCTCATTTACACAGTTAGTATACTAACCAGTGTTATAACAGAGTATTTATTCATGAAAATCAGAAAAAAGCCTATAGCAATAAACGATGGCAGTGCAGCAGTCACAGGTTTGCTGCTTGCTCTCACTCTGCCGCCGTACTTACCCTTGTGGATGGCAGCTGTAGGAGCAGCGGTTGCTATTGGACTGGGCAAGATGGTATATGGCGGATTAGGCAGTAATGTTTTCAATCCTGCCCTTGTAGGGAGGGCATTCCTTCTAATAACTTTTCCTGTAGCAATGACTACTTGGAGTGCTGCTGATGCAGTCAGCTCCGCAACGCCTTTGAATCTGCTCAAAATGCAGGGTGAAACTACTGAATACTTAAAGCTTTTGCTAGGCAATGTCGGGGGATCGTTGGGTGAAACCTCAGCTGTTGCGATTCTACTCGGAGGAGCCTACCTTTTATACAGCATGCTGATTGACTGGCGCATACCTGCAGCTTTTTTGGGTACAACAGTTTCTTTTGTACTGCTTTCAGGTGGAGACCCAATTGTTCATTTGCTGTCAGGCGGACTGCTTCTGGGAGCCTTTTTCATGGCAACAGACATGGTCACAACACCGTTAACCAGAAAAGGTAAATGGATATTCGGAATAGGCTGTGGGTTAATAACCGCAATTATAAGATTATATGGGGGATATCCTGAAGGTGTTATGTTTTCAATACTATTGATGAACGCAGTTACACCAGTTATAAATAGATATACCCGGCCTAAAATGTATGGGAGGGTGAAATTGAATGGGTAAAAGTGTTAAATTGATTGTCGCATTAGCAATAATTTCCTTGCTGTCCGGCGGTGTCCTGGCATCGGTATACAGCTTCACTTCACCAAAAATGGAGGAGGTTGCATTGCAGAATCAGCAGAATTCAATTTTCGAAGTTTTACCGGGCATTGAAAGCTACAGGGAATTTAAAAATGATGAAAATATGATCATTTTTGAAGGACTTGACAGCAGAGGTGATATCGCAGGTCTTGCATATGTCGCCGAAGGAGCAGGCTTTCAGGGAAAGATCCGATTAATGGTAGGTCTGGATTTGGATTCAAAGAAGATAAACGGGTATAAGGTGCTTGAGCACCAGGAAACGCCAGGACTCGGCGCAAGGATTGATGAAGAAGCCTTCAAACAACAATTTTCTGAAAAGTCCTTGACCGACTCATTTAAGTTGAAGGAAGATGTCACAGCTGTCACCGGTGCAACCATATCTTCAAAAGCTATAACCGACTTGATGAAGAAGTCAGTGGATGAGGTCATAAAAATTTATGGAGGTGGGAAATAATGAGGGCTTGGAAAGAGCTGATTAAGGGGCTCTGGAGCGAGAATCCCGTCTTCAGAATGCTGATGGGTATGTGCCCTACCCTGGCTGTCACAAATGCAGCGGTGAATGGCCTTGCAATGGGTCTGGCAACAGCTTTTGTGCTTATTTGCTCCAATATAATAGTATCCCTTGTGAAAAGGCTGATACCCGAAGAAATCAGGATTCCCGGTTACATTATAATAATTGCAACATTTGTCACAATTGCAGACCTTATATTGGCTGCATATTTTCCGGATATTCAAAAGGTATTGGGACTTTTCATTCCACTCATAGTGGTAAATTGTATTATCCTTGGCAGAGCTGAGGGTTTTGCCTCAAAAAATAATGTCCTGTATTCAGCACTGGATGCAATAGGTATGGGAATAGGTTTTACATGGGCACTGACACTCCTCGGAATTATAAGAGAAATCCTGGGAATGGGAAGCATATTCGGAATACCTGTGATGGGAGCAGGCTTTACAGAATGGGTAATATTTGTGCTGCCTCCTGGGGCTTTTATCACTCTCGGGATTTTACTATGGATAATTAACAGTATTTCAAAAAATAAAACGGTAGAAGGCGACTGCTGCCATTAGAAAGGTGTGAAACAAATTGCTGAAGGACTTACTGCTAATTTTTATCGGCGCCGTTTTGGTCAATAACTTTGTTTTGTCCAGATTTCTAGGTATCTGCCCATTTTTGGGAGTTTCTAAAAAAGTTGATGTCGCGCTTAGCATGGGGATAGCTACCACATTTGTATTGACATTGTCGGCAGCAGCAACCTGGCTGATACAGAGCTTTATTCTTGAGCCTTACGGATTGAGCCGTTTTCTTCAATATGTAAGTTTTGTACTTGTAATCGCTTCCTTGGTTCAGATGATTGAGATGTTTATCAAGAAAACCAGCCCGAATTTATATAATTCTTTAGGAATATTTCTTCCTCTGATCACTACAAATTGTGCCATACTCGGATTGGCTCTACTTTCGGTAAACAAGAGCTATAATCTTGCACAGAGTATTGTGTTCGGAGTTGGAGCAGGTATAGGCTTTACTCTTGCCATAGTTATAATGGCGGGTATAAGGGAAGAAATAGAAAAAGCGGATATACCTGAGGGCTTGAAAGGTGCGGGAATTACACTATTGACAGCTGGAATTCTTTCAATTTCATTTCTTGGGTTCTCAGGACTAATTTCAATGTAGAATAAATGATAAGAGGGTGATCCTTAAATGAGTCAGGTATTTATTATTTCAGTGGGCGCTATGGGTGGAATAGGTATATTGTTCGGGGCATTTCTTGCGTATTCCTCCAAAAAATTTGCAATAGAGACAGATGAGAGAATAAAAGAGATAGAAGTGGTACTTCCCGGAGCAAATTGTGGAGCATGTGGATTTCCCGGATGTTCTGCCTATGCGCAAGCCATTATAGATGATGGAGTATCGATAGGACTTTGCTCGGTGGGTGGACAGGCTGTTACAGAAAAAATAGGTAAAATTACCGGCATTTCATCAGATAGCGATATGGCTGCAAAAGTAGCAAGTGTTAAATGCCAGGGAGGAACAAACTGCAGTAATAACTTTGAATATGTGGGGATTAGGGACTGCCATGCCGCCAATCTGCTGCACAAAGGAGAAAAATCATGCAAGTACGCATGTCTTGGGTTGGGATCCTGTATAAATGTATGTCCGTTCAATGCTATTAGAATTAACAACCTTGGAGTTGCAGAGATTGATTTATCTCGCTGCACCGGCTGCGGTATCTGTGTCAAGGAATGTCCTAAAGCTGCAATAGAGCTTGTCCCTGCTGCTGCACCGGTACATGTACTTTGCAAAAACATTGAGATGGGAAAAATAGTAAAACCTAAATGCAGTGTCGGCTGTATCGCATGCAAGCTGTGCGAACGGGTGTGTGAAAGCAAGGCTATTAAAGTTGAAGGTAATCTGGCATCAATAGACTATACTCTGTGCACCGGATGCATGGCATGCGTAGATAAATGTCCTGTTAAGGCCATAAAAGGAAGAGCGTCGGAAGTTGAGGAAAAACAGTCTTGTTGCGTATGATAATCGTGAAGTAGACTCAAAATAATAAATCTCCATGGCTTCTCCATGATTTCTCTATTGATTCTCCATAATACATTGTTATTATTGGTATATAGAAAATGTAACAATTAATAATAACAAGGAGGAATTAATGATGAAGAGAAGAGGAATAGCAGTCTTAAGTGCAGTAATAATTACTGCTGGATCTATATTTGGGGTTGCTTATGCGGATGATTTGAATATCGGAACACAGAAAAACAGTCAACAGTTGCTGGAAAGTCAAAAAGTAATTGAGCCGACTCAAACAGAAGAAGCAGATAGTAATAAAACCTACTCCGATGGCTCTTGCCACTCATCAAAGGATACAAATAAGGATATGGTTAAAATTATGAGGGAGAACGGGTTCAAGGATGCTGCAAAATATATGCAGACTGGCGACTATGAGAAAATGAATGAGTTCATGAACAATATGAGTGAGGAAGACTATCAAAAGATGATAGACATCATGGAACAAAATGGATACGGATCTATGGCACAGATGATGCAGTCCATAGGCAGAGAAGGTATGATACAGATGCATAATTCTATGGGAAATATGCATTCTGGAAGATACGGCATGATGGGTGGATTTGGACCGGTAGTAAAATAAGCGGTGCAATGCCGCTTATTCTTTTTTATCTCTCAAGTGTTTCTCCATAATTTCTTCAGATACTTCTGTTACTATACGGGTGTAAGGTATAAATTTGAGTTTAGAGGAGGTTGGACGTTTAATGCACTTTTTAGACAAATATGCGTATGGGTTGTGGGGATCAGTTATCTTTAATATTCTTATGTTCGGCATTTTTACCATTACGGCTTTCAAGCCAACCTCAAAAAGAGATTGGCATACATTAGGCGCATTTACAGCATTCATGGTTGCTCTTTTCAGTGAAATGTTCGGATTTCCACTTACAATTTATTTCTTAACATCAATATTGGGAAATAACTATCCGGTTCTTGACCCATTTACTCATTTGAACGGACATCTGTGGGTTGCACTTGCAGGTGGTTCTGAAGTTCTTTATTCCATATTGCACCCTCTTAGCAATGTTCTCATATTCAGCGGATTGTTTGTTATTGCAATTGGCTGGAAAGCGGTGCACTCGGGGAACGGTGAGCTAGTAACACATGGGATATATCGTTTTGTGAGGCACCCTCAGTATACAGGATTTGGATTAATGATCATCGGATTTCTTGTACAGTGGCCTACCATTATTACATTGCTGATGGCTCCAATCCTAATGATTATGTATGCAAAACTTGCGAAAAAAGAAGAAAAGACGATGATAGCGCTTTTTGGAGATGAATATTTGGAATACAGTAAGCAGGTGCCGGCTTTCATCCCCAGAATGAGAAGAAAATATGTGGTAAGGTGAGTGAGTTTTATGGGCAATAAGAAAGGATTAGGCGTCACAAGGATAATTGCGGTTGTCATAGCGGCAATATTCGGAATGACTTTATTATTCGGGGCAGTACCTGCTTTCTTCAGCAGTAAAGCTGTTGCAGAAAATACTGAAGGAGTTCCTTTTGAAAACAAAGCGATACAACCAAATGAAGAAGTACCGGAAGAGCAGCCGGACAGTATCAGTGCAAAATCAAAATACCGGACATTCAGTCAATATAACAATATTGATATTTTCGTGAATTATTTAAGTCCAGTAAATAAAGAGAAAGATTTTCTTACATTTGATATTAGGATCGATACACACTCGGTTGACTTAACCAAATATGCTGATATAACTAAGTATGTAGTGCTGCGAAATGATGCAGGAATTACAATCCTTGACGGGTTTGAATGGACCTTGAAAAGCAGTGAAAACCACCATATAAATGGTATTTTGAAAGTTAAGAATGACATTGAAGGAAAACCATTTATCGATTCTGATACAAAGTCATTCAGTTTAGTTTTTAAAAACGTTGGTGACACGGGTGAAAGAGAACATGTATATGTCGGGGATAAGCTAGAATAGCTAAAAGACATTGAATTGTACGGGCAGATAAAGATTAGGGGGTATTATATGTTTACATCAATATATTTGATGGCTTTTCTTGCAGGACTAGTCTCTTTTCTGTCACCCTGTATCATACCGATGATTACTGTATATTTCAGTCTGATTACCGGTATGTCGGTTGAAGATCTCAAAAAGAAAGAGAAAAGCAAAGCCTTGAGGCTTAAGATAATAATCAATACATTTTTATTTATTGCAGCATTTACTGTTGTTTTCTCTGCTGCCGGTGCGGCTTCGGGCAAAGTCTCGAGTTTTATTAATGAAAATACTGCCGTATTCAATATTATCGGTGGGATCATGGTGATTTTTCTTTCCCTGAAGCTGTTTGGCTTTTTTAATGCCATGTCTCTAAAAATAAAAGCCTTGGAGCGTTTATCCGAAAGGTTCAAAGGTAATGCTTCCGCAAGTTATGTTACAACATTTTTAGTTGGAATATTTTTCGCAATCGCCTGTTCCCATTGTATAGGACCTTTATTGTATTCAATGCTGATATTTGCCGGAAATACGAGTTCTTCATATACTGGCATGGCAGTTATGTTCATGTTTTCAATGGGGCTCGCAGTACCGTATCTATTGGTTGGGGCAGCATTTGGAAAGTCAATTAACTTTATAACGAGAATCCTGAAATACCAAAGGCTTATATCCTATATAACAGGTGCTGTGCTTCTTTTATTTGGAATATTACTGCTTTTTAACAGGTTTACTTTAATTGTGGAGATATTGTACAAGATCATTCCATTCAAAAGCTCCATAGGAATGTAAAAAAACTGAAAATCTTCATAGCATCCACATATGTGAGCAATATAATGGAGATAATAGGATATTCTAAAATTCGAAAACACCAGATGAAATTGTAATTGTGCAGCAGAGTATGACGGTATTGATTCAATTTACACAAGAGGGAATGGGGAAAGAACGTACAATTGCATAGTCATCTGTTTACTAAAGTGTTAGTATATCCGCTACTGACACTTTGACTTTTTAAGAGTTCGAAGAAAGGAGTTAAGTAAGAATGAATGAAAAAATACTGGTTGTTGATGATGAAGTTAATCTTTTGCAGGTTGTTAAGGATTATCTTACTATTGAGCCCTATGAGGTATATACAGCAGACCGCGGTAGTAAGGCCATTGCTCTATTTCATGAAATAGAGCCGGATTTTGTTATTCTAGATTTAATGCTTCCGGATATTTCAGGTGAAGAAATTTGCAAACTTATCAGGAAGGAATCTGATGTACCTATACTTATGCTTACTGCCAAGAGCAGCGAAGACGACAAGGTGACAGGCTTGTATATAGGTGCTGATGATTATCTGACAAAACCTTTTAGCCCACGAGAGCTTGTGGGAAGGGTAAGAGCAATTCTCCGAAGGACTAAGGGTAATTCTGCTGTATCTGATGTTTTGGAGTACAATGAAAATGATTTATATATTGATATTCCAAAGCATATTGTGAAAAAATCCGGTGAAGCAGTAAGTTTAACGCCTAATGAATTTAAGATACTTATAACTCTCGCACAAAATCCGCATAAGGTGATTACAAGAAGTCAGCTGGTAAGCCTTGCACTTGGCTATGATTTTGAAGGCTATGAACGTACTATAGACACACACATTAAAAACCTGCGGCAGAAAATTGAAGATGATGTGAAGGAACCTCAATATATAGTTACTGTGTACGGAATAGGATACAAGTTTGAAGGTGAATAATGTGATTGGAATAACCAGGCAGTTAAGCAAATACTTTATTTTCATAACAATGTTTTCTATCATATTTATAACGATTATTTCGAATGTCAGTATAAACCTATTTTTCTCAAATTATATAAAGGAGTCCAGGAGCAGGGATGATTTGAAAATAGTCCAATACGTGGAACAGGTATATAGTAATAACAACGGATTGAATTCACAGTCACTTATGAATATAATGCATTATGCTTATAGTGAAGCTGTTATAGTACAATTAAGAAATAGTCAGAATAAGATAGTCTGGAGCAGTGGCACACCTGAAACAATGCATAATATCATGGGAGGGAATGATAGCAATGACAATAGTCTTGCTTTCAGAAGCTACCCCTTCAACTACAAAGACAGCAAAATCGGGACAATTGATGTAGGAAGGCCTAAGAGTATAATATCTTCTATTGAGGATAAGCAGTTCTTACGTACAATTAACATTGTTTTTGCAGCGGCTTTTCTATTTTCAGTTATAATTGCTATCTTATCAAGCTCACGTATTTCCAAAAAATTTCTCGAGCCTATCTATCTGATAAAAGAAAATGCCAAATTAATCAAGAATGAAAAGTATAAAGAATTAAATGAAGTCAGAACTAATACTTACGAATTGCACGATTTATCCGTATCAGTGAAAGAACTTGCTGAAAAGTTGGAATACCAAGCTGCATTACGAAAAAGGATGACCTCGGATATTGCCCATGAACTGAGGACTCCCCTTGCCACAATCCAAAGCCATATTGAAGCTTTTATGGATGGAGTGTGGGAACCTAATTCCGAGAAGCTGACTATTATACATGATGAGATATTCAGGTTGACGAAGCTAATTAAAGACCTTTCTGACCTATCCAATGTTGAAAGCGATGAGATCAAGCTTAAAAAGAGTGAGATTAACCTGTCGGCACTGATGAATAACATTGCAGAAAGCTTTGAGCCATTATTTATCAGTAAAAGTATTAATTTTAAAAAAGAAATTCAAAGTAATGTTAAATTATCAGGTGATGCAGACCGTCTTAATCAAGTTTTTACAAACATATTATCAAATGCGTACAAATATACGAATGAGAATGGAATTGTCCGGGTGGGTTTAAAACAATTGAAAGACGTAATTAGAGTTACTGTTGAAGATACAGGAATCGGCATTCCTAAGGAAGACATTAAGCATGTATTTGAAAGGTTTTATAGAAGTGATCTATCGAGAAATCGTGGAACTGGAGGAACTGGGATCGGACTTACTATAACTAAAGCATACATTGAAGCTCATGATGGAAGGATAAGGATAGAAAGTGAAGAAGGCAATGGGACAAAAGTAATTATTGATTTTATGAGATAAAATTGATTAGATATTTCGCAAAAAACATTTTACATTCTATATTCAAATTTTGCGTAAATGTTTCCTTGATTGTTATTGAAATTGATTAGTACATACAAACTCATATTCCTTGGGTGTTTTAATTGTAGGGTCAGTGCCGCACAACTTACAATGGGGCGATCTGTCAATATCCAACAAGGTGAAATCAATATTTAAGGCATCGTATACAAGTAATTTATTGACTAGCGGAACTCCGACACCTGTCAGATACTTAATTGCCTCTATTGCCTGAATCATCCCCATAACACCAGGGACAGCACCTAAAACTCCTGTTTCAGAACATGAGGGTATAGGACCCCTGCCCTTAACTTCAGGGAAAATACAACGATAACATATGCTTTTGTCTGGTAGTATTGTTGTTGCAAGTCCATCAAAACGCAGAACCCCTGCTTCCAGCCAAGGCTTTTTCAAAAAATAGCAAACATCATTAAGCAAATAACGGTTAGGCAAATTGTCAAGCCCGTCAATTACCATATCATAATCTGCAATAAGCGCTTCAGCATTTTCTAAGGAAAATTTCTCATTATATGTACAAATTTCTACATCAGAATTAAGTCTTTTCAGGAATATCTCTGCCGACTTGACCTTGGCCATACCGATGGTGTCAGTGGAGTGTAATATCTGCCTGTTTAGATTACTGGTTTCTACTGTATCAAAGTCAATCATCCCTAGTTTTTCTATACCTGACATAGCTAGTGTATAAGCAGCTGGAGAGCCTAATCCACCACTGCCTATAATCAGGACCTTTGCTTTACTAAGTTCCTTTCTTGCATTTTCAGGATTTATGACATATTCCTTTTTCGCATTGTTAAATTGATTATATCCAAAGTTATAAGTCGATAAATCATATTTCAATGCTTGTTCGCTTACACTGCCTATATTCAATAATACTTTCACTGCTTCAATAGCAGTAAGCGTGCAGTTAAAACCAAGATATGCCTTACTGAACAATGAAAAATATTCTGGGTTTTTAATCTCAGCATATAGGTTGTTTATTTCATCAATAATCTGGCTTATGCTTTCTTTCGTCCTGACAGTTCTGATATACCCCCAGTCGCCGGCAACAGCTGTATATATTGCAGGAGTATCTGTGGCATTTATTCTTGAAGATTGCACTGCTTTTTCATAAAATATAATTATGATATCATAATTATCTGTATAGTCATATTCTTCAATTCCAGGAACATCAGCTATTTGAAGCTGCAGATCAGGGTTAAGTCCCTTGGCATTTCGAGATATAAACTCCATTCCATCGATATTCTCAGCGTAACAATCTATTTTGCCGATACCCATAGCCGCAAGATAATATAGCATAACAGCGGAGTTTGAAATACTTTCACAGTGTACCAGGACAGATGAGTCAAGCAGCTTCTTTTGGCCGGGTCCACCTATTTCGGGCATTATAATATGTCTCATATATCTTTGGATTTGTTCTCTTTCCAGTATCAAATCAATACCCTCCTAAAATGCTCGATTATGCTTGAAATCGCATTTGATAGTCTCTAACAGCATTATGCAGCGCAGTGGCTGCGATATTGGAGCACAGAAGTTTTTGTTCTGGCAATCCGCCTAAAGCCGTTGCTACATCATCATTTGTTATTTTCAGAGCTTCCTCTATAGTTTTGCCAAGAGCCAGCTCCGTCAACATGCTGCCGGAAGCTATAGCGGCTCCACAGCCAAATACTTTCAGCTTAATATCAGAAATTGTATTTTCTTCTACTTTTATATAGACTGTAATTTTATCACCGTCGGAAGCATTTCCTGTTTGCCCAATACCATCGGGAAATTCTATGACACCAATGTTCCGAGGATTTGAAAGATGGTCTAAAACGATATCATTGTACATAAAAATCTCCTAGAGCATTAACTTGAATAGATTGAAATTGGAATTATGCAGCGTTATTCATTAACCAACTTAATATTTGAAATAGATTACAGTATTATTCAGATTAATATAATATATTTTGCAATAATAGGGTTATAAACTATCAGTTTGTTTGAATAGATTGAGACTAAAGCGAATATGTATTAGCTTTATTTGTATAATACTTTATGAATGTGAAGATTTTATGGGGTTTCCCAAAGAAAGTATTTATATGCAATGTATAGCGGCAGTCCTACATTTTTGACCGTAAGTACAAAACATAGAAAACATATTGACAAAAGAATAGTTTTATTATATTATAATACATAGTAAACAAGTAGGAATAATGGGAAATGTATTGATGAGAAGAGTAGGTCAAGAGAAACTGACAGAGAGAAAGTCCAATGGTGAGAGGATTTTTAAGCGTAGCTTGTCTGAAGTGCATCTCGGAACACCGGACCGAATACATTGGCGATTGTGAAACAATCCTGGTTTTAGTAGGCTCCGACGGGTATGCCCGTTACAGCATAATGGTATGATTGTACCAGATTTACGAGTTATTTGCATTCCGATATTTTGATGCAGATAAACAGAGTGGAACCGCGAAATGAACTTTCGCCTCTGTCATAGAGGCGGGAGTTTTTATTTTTGTATAATAACGCAGAACGCTCTTCTACAAAACCTTAGTTCCTACTACACAAATCACATAATAATGAGGAGGATTAATCATGAAAAAAAGAATTATTTTAGTAACAGCAATTATTACCATTTTAGCTTTGGTACTCAGCGGATGCAGTACATCCAATCAGGCAGCAGCAAACCAGACAGAAAATGATACGAAACCGAAAAATCTTCTGGAAGAGGTAAAAGCCAATGGAAAAATCAGGTTTGGAACTGAGGGTACTTACGCACCCTTTACCTTCCACGATGAAACCGGCAAGCTTACAGGCTTTGATGTTGAAATTGCAGAGGAAATAGCAAAACGCCTGGGAATAAAAGCAGAGTTTATAGAAACAAAATGGGATGGAATATTCGCCGGCCTGGACGCAAAAAGATTTGATGCCATTGCAAATGAAGTTGCAATAAGAGAAGACAGGCTCGAAAAATATGATTTTTCCACTTCATATATCGTTTCAAAGGCTGTACTTATAGTAAATGAAGAAAACAATGACATCAAGGCATTTGAAGATCTTAAAGGAAAGAAATCGGGACAGTCCCTTACAAGCAACCTGGCCGATATCGCAAGGTCGTTTGAGGCTGAAATAGTACAGGTTGATGGGTTTAATCAGTCAATAGACCTGCTTGTATCCAAACGTATTGATGCTACTATTAATGACAGTCTGTCATTCTTGGATTTTAAGAAGCAGAGACCGGATACACCTGTTAAGATCGTGGACCAGATGGATACAAAGGATCAAATAGGGATAATGTTCAACAAGGGAAACAACGAGCTTGTAGATGCGGTCAACAAGGCATTGGACGAAATGAGAGCTGACGGGACATATCTGAAGATATCTGAGAAATGGTTCGGGGAAGACGTGTCAAAATAGGAAGAAGGAAGGTGATTTAATATGTCAGACAGAATGGTGAGGATTGTACAAATACTTACTGATTCTTTTCTTCCGCTTTTAAAGGCAGGGATACAATTTACTGTACCGCTTACCATCCTGTCCTTCTTTTTTGGGGTGGCCATAGCATTTGTTGTTGCGATAGTAAAGATTTTAGAAATCAAACCCTTTGCGGTCATAGCACGTTTTTATGTTTGGATAATAAGGGGAACACCCTTGCTGGTGCAGCTTTTTATAATATTCTATGGACTCCCAAGTGCCGGAATCACTCTGGGTGCCTTAACCTCTGCTGTTATTGGCTTCTCCCTGAGTGTTGGGGCTTATGGCTCAGAAATAATAAGAGGTGCTATCCGGTCGATATCGGAGGGGCAGTGGGAGGCAGCCCATGCCCTTGGAATGTCAAAAGTGCAAACCTTGAGGCATGTCATACTTCCTCAGGCAATAAGGGTGGCAATACCACCCTTATCCAACTCCTTCATAAGCCTCGTCAAGGATACTTCTCTGGCAGCGGCAATTACTGTTACGGAAATGTTCCAGGTGGCGCAGCAGATAACTGCACGAACCTACGAACCCTTGTGGCTATATACGGAAGCAGCTGTGATATATCTGATTTTCTGTTCAGGACTTGCTGTTTTGCAATCCAGAATGGAGTTACGGTTCGGAAGGCATTTGGCAAAGTGAAAAAAATATGAAACAGGGTAGGGATGCAAATTGATACGATTGGAAGGTATATATAAGAGATTTGGCTCACTTGAGGTACTTAAGGGCATCAATCTGTCGGTGGAAAAGGGCGAGGTGGTATGTATAATAGGCCCCAGTGGCTCAGGTAAAAGCACACTTCTCCGGTCCTTGAATCATCTGGAGAAGATAACCGGTGGCAGGATATTTATTAATAATGAACTGATTTGCGATAGAAAAGATGATAAAAGCATATTCAAGCCATCTCAGTACAGGATATCAAAGGCTTGCCCTAAGATAGGCATGGTATTCCAACGGTTCAATCTTTTTCCACACATGACTGTCCTGGAAAACATCATGCTGGCACCAAAAGTGGTGAAAAAGACTCCTCAGAACAGTGCCAGAGAATATGCGATACACTTGCTTGATAAGGTGGGACTGAACGACAAGTGGGATGTATACCCGCCAAAGCTCTCAGGGGGACAGCAGCAAAGGGTCGCTATTGCCAGAGCACTGGCGATGCGGCCGGAGATTATGCTTTTTGATGAACCTACATCGGCTCTTGACCCTGAACTTGTGGCTGAAGTACTGGAAGTAATGAGTTCTCTGGCCTTGGAAGGGATGACCATGCTTGTTGTAACTCATGAGATGGGCTTTGCGAAAGAAGTAGCTGATAGAGTAGTTTTTATGGACAATGGAGAAGTTATTGAAGAAAATACACCGGAAAGCCTGTTTGCAAACCCTGTTAAAGTCAGGACGAAGGCTTTCTTGAGTAAGATTATATAGTGAAACCAAATACCTTCGGGGGTACAGCGATTTAGTTGAAGGGCCTATGTAGATTTTCTAATTGAAAAGATATAGAAGCCTTTTTTTCATATCTTCATAAGACTTCCATAATTATTTGTTATATTGGAATAAATCATTATGTTATCTTAAAAGTAAATTGGCACAATTTTATATATGTGTAAGTGCTGTTTATCTTATTTCCAAGACTCCACATCAAGTGTAAATTATAGGAGGGGATTAGAAAAATGGTTGAAAAAGCAAAAGTCGTTGCATTAAATGGAAATATATCAAAAGTGCAAGTAAAGAGAGTTAGTGCCTGCGGAGAAAGCTGCGCTAGCTGTAAAGGTGGATGTACACCTTCTCACACCTATGTTGATGCAGTAAACGATATTGAAGCATCAGTAGGTCAAGAAGTCGAAATTGAAATGCAAACAAAAGTGGTCTTTAGTGCTATTCTTTTTAACTACGGTCTGCCTCTTCTAATGCTGGTCATTGGTATCTTCTCAGGAAGTGCTTTGGTAGACATCTTATACTTGAACGTTTCAAAAGACCTACTGGGAATATTCCTTGGTTTTGGTTTGATGGCATTAGCATATGTGTTGGCTTCTAAAATAGATAAAAACTATAAAAAGACAGATAAAATGAAATTTGTTATAAAAAGAATATTATAAGACATAATCGAGAGGGCATTTCATCTTGGTAATGAGAAGCTTGATTGTTGTAAATTAGATCGACCGAAGCAAAATAACAAATAAGAATTTGAACTAACGTTCAAACGCATTAGTGCAGATGTTAAAGGGGATGTTGTAATGCAGCAGAACGAATTTAAAATACTCGTTGTTGATGAGGAAGATTTAGTTATTGATTCATTAAAGCATGAAGTGAAAAAACAAGGGGAAGCAGTAAATTTGACGCCTAATGAGTATAAGCTGCTTGTGACTATGGTCAAGTATTCCCGAAAGGTGTTTACACGGGAGGAATTGATAATTGCAGCCTTGGGCGGGGAGTTTGACGGCTTTGACAGAACAATCGATTCCCATATAAAGAACCTAAGGCAAAAAATTGAAACAGATACAAAAGATCCTGGATATATCCTTACTGTTCATGGAGTCGGCTATCGATTTGGTGGTGAGTGATATGAAGGTCTCATTAAGGACCAAGCTGACATTATCGCATGTTGCAACGGCACTGATATGCGTTGCATTGATAAGCTTTTTTTCCAATATCCTGTTGGAAAGGTACTTTCAAGATTATATTAAGTCAAATCAGGAGAAAAGGAATAAAGAATTGGTCTCGCTATTTTTCAACAATTATCAACGAAATGAGTATTGGGATGCAGAAAGTATACAGGATATAGGAATTTATGCTCTCGAGCAAGGAATTATTGTTGAAGTCAAGGATCTATCAGGAAGTAGTGTATGGGATGCTATGACTTATAATAATGGTTGGTGCAATCAGATGATTTCTCATATGACAGAGAACATGTATAGCCGTTATCCCAATTGGGAGGGAAAACTGATTCAGACTAGTTATCCGGTTTTCTTTAAAGGTGGACAGGTCGGTAGTATCGACATCGGGTATTTCGGTCCTTTTTATTTCAACGATAACGATTTGACATTCATAAGTACACTTAATCGCATATTTATTAGTGTAGGTATTTTATCACTGCTTTTAGCCTTTTTATTCGGTTCAATCATATCGAAGAGGATTACAACACCTATAACTCGAGTTATCAATACAGCACGAATGATAGCAAAGGGTTGTTTTGGCGATAGGAGCTATGAACAAACAAGTACAAAGGAGATCAACCAGTTAACCGACACCATTAATGATCTGGCGGCAACTTTGGAAACCCAGGAGAAATTACGAAAGCGCCTGACTGGTGACGTTGCCCATGAATTAAGAACACCAGTTGCTACACTCCAAAGCCATCTCGAGGCAATGCTTGATGGGATATGGGAGCCAAACTCTGACAGACTCACAAGCTGCCACGAAGAGACAATGCGAATAAATAGGATGATTGGTGACTTGGAAAAGCTGGCACGCTACGAAAACGACAATATGATATTGGATAAAGAAGGGTTTTGTTTATGTGAATTGATAAGAAGAATACTGCACAACTTCGAAAATGAGTTTATGCAGAGGAATATAAAAATTCAGACACAGTGCGAAAAATTGAAGCTATTTGCTGATAGGGATAAGATTAGCCAGGTTTTTGTAAACCTAATATCTAATGTACTAAAGTATTCACGCAATGATGGTCAAGTTACAATAGCTGCAGCTGAAGATGAAGCCACTACAATAATTACAGTCAGAGATACCGGTATCGGTATCTCTGCGGAAGACCTGCCATATGTCTTTGAACGTTTTTACCGGGCTGATAAGTCAAGAAATCGAATGACTGGAGGCTCCGGCATAGGATTAACTATTGCTAAAGCTATTATAGATGCACACAAAGGCAAAATTACAGTAGAAAGCATAATTAATGAGGGCACAACGTTTACAATAACTCTTCCCAAAATAGGAGGGGTAAAAGATTAAAGTTAAGATAACTCATGAAGCTGAGCAACATATAAATCCACTTCCTATATATATACTGGAATAGAGGAAGTGGATTTTTTTTATTTTACCAGCTGCTCGCTTAAAAGGAGGAACACTCTATCTGTATTGCTTAATTTTGTGGGAGATATAGCTCTCGTACTTCTTCAATATCTGTAGTCTCTATATTGTCAACTACTTCAATTATGCCCAGAATGTAATCGTCTTTTACAATTCCATACCCACCAGCTTTATTAGGGCTAAACTCGACTTCGTTTATACCTTTCTTGCCAGTAAAAGAGATAACTTCTTCTCCTGTATTAATATCTAAAATCAAGTATTGACCTTCAGCATTATCAAAATCGCTTAAATCAAAGGTTAACTTAGCCTTTTCTCTGCTGCCTGTAACAGCTATCAATGGCTGCAATTCATAACCAATACCTTTAAATGTCGCACTTTGATATTTTCCATCAAACAGTGCTTTATTGATTAATGTTTCAGTTGGAACTTGATCTATATCACCATAAATGCTAGACTGACTTGCCTCATCAGAATCCTCATCTATTGGAACTGCACAGCAGCTGGGACCTGTGCTTGGTGGCGGTAAGGAGGGATCGGCCTTTGATGTATCAATGGAGTCAAGATTATCAACAACTTTTATTACACCTCTTATCATACCCATCCAGCAGCTGAAATTTATATCTTTATTCCCTGGAGTAAATTCTTGAATATTTTCTCCCTTTTTTATTTTCCATTCAAGATTTAATTCCCGTGCAACAATTGCATTATTACATGAATTCATTTCTTTACCATCAATTACCCACCTAACTGGTATTCCCTTTTGAACATAAAAAGCATTAGGGGTATAACCATTGTTATCAGCAGTCATATTTATAATCTGAATGCCATCTTGTAAAGTTGCCTTCGCAACATATGCATTTGAAGAACCACCTGAATTGCTAGCAAACGCTGTCATAGGATTAGTATTTATACCCGCAAGTGCAAGACCTCGGTTTCCCATGATTAAGCCAAGTACTATTATGAGCACACCGCTGAATTTGAGTATTTTCTTGGTATATCCTTTACTTAAAAGCCCTGATAATGCACCAAAGGTTAGCATAAGGGGTACTGTTCCTATAGAAAACACGAACATTGCCAAAGCACCTTTTGTGGCACTTCCTGTGCCTAAAGCAAAAAGCTGCATAGTTTGAAGAGGGCCACAAGGCATAAGTCCATTTAAAAGACCAACAATAAATGGAGATCCGGACTTGTTTTTTACTTTACACGCAAAGTGGGGCAACTTGATTTGAAACTTTCTGAATGCACTAAAGCCTGCCATATTAAAGCCCATCATAATCATGAATATACCAGCAAATATTTGCAATGCTGACTTTGCTGTAATTGAAAGTGAAAACACAGAACCAAGGGTACCGATTATTCCACCAAGAATAGTATAAGATACAACTCTACCTATATTGTATAAAAGTGCCGGTTGTATAGCTTCAAACTTATTATTGCTTTCTTTTGACAAGCTTTGTGAAAGCATAATTCCACCGCACATACCTACACAGTGAAGTGATGTAAGAACTCCTACCACAAATAGAACTGCATAGGAGGCATTAGCAAGCTTTGCTTCCATGTCAAAACCGCTGGTCTTTAAACCGAGCAACACTACAGCAGCTACAACTATAAGAATTCCCATGAATTTATAATCCTTGGAACCTTGTGTGCTGTATCCGGCATTTTTTATAGCAGCTTTGATTTTGTTCACGTTGCATAATTCATCATCATATTCAACCACAGCATATTGCCCGCTATAACTAGCTTTGGCAGTTATTACTCCCTCTAATTGCTTAATAGCTTTCTCAACACGATTTTCACAAGAGGAACAGGTCATTTCATACACTTTAAATTTTTCATTTTTAATACTCATAATATCCTCCTAATTTTGCTTCACAAATCAAGAGTATATATAATAGATATGTGGGTTTTATGGAGATGGAAGAAATTTAGGTTCCTCCATACAATCTCCATACATTTAACATTTAATATAATTAAAGTAAAAATAAGAAAAGTTATTTAAGAAAGGCTGATAACAGACGATATTGTCGCGTCTGGTCAAATTTTAATTTTGTTAATATAATATTATATATAGAGAACAATAAATATAACCATAATTGATATTTTGATATGTTATTTGCTATTGACACTATACGAGTGCGGAAGTACATTATATATAGATAACCATCTATATATAGATGATGTAGCGAGGAATAATTATGGTGAAAGTGCAAACATTATAAAAGTACTCTCTAATTCTAACAGAGTAAAAGTAATCGATATTTTATCTTGTGGAGAAAATAAATGAAGGAGTGTATTAGTATGAAGAAAATGATTATTTTTGAGCCGGCTATGTGTTGCTCATCAGGAGTTTGTGGCCCAGCTGTAGACCCTGAATTGTTAAGGGTTTCTACAGTAATAAACAACCTAAAGAATAAGGGAATATTAGTTGAAAGGTATAATCTGTCTGGTAATCCCCAAATATTTGTTGATAACAAAGAAATAAACAATATGTTGAATAGTGATGGAGTAGAAGCATTTCCGGTAACAATGGTTGATGGTATTGTAGCAAAAACAAAAGCTTACCCGACAGATGAAGAATTCTGTAAGCTATTAGGTTTACCGGAGGATTTTCTGAAGGCCAAAGTAAAAAGAGCATCTAAAGGGTGCTGTGGTGGGGATGGATGCTGCTAATCCGGAAAAGAGGGATTGAACTTTGTATAAAAATTTTGATGTGACAGAGATAAACTTAACCAAGTATTTATTTTTTACAGGAAAAGGCGGGGTAGGTAAAACCTCGGCAGCATGCGCTACTGCGGTAGCCTTGGCTGATGCTGGTAAGAAAATCATGCTTATCAGCACCGATCCTGCTTCCAACCTTCAGGATGTTTTTAATACTGAATTGAATAATAAGGGAGTTGAAATAAAAGGCGTTCCAAATTTGGTAGTAGCAAATTTTGATCCGGTGGAGGCTGCTGCTGAATACAGAGAAAGTGTAATAGCCCCCTATCGTGGCAAATTGCCGGAAGTAGTATTGAAGAATGTGGAGGAACAGCTATCCGGTTCTTGTACTGTTGAAATCGCTGCATTTAATGAATTCTCAAGCTTTATAACTGATAAAAAGGCAGCAATGGAATATGACCATATCATATTTGATACTGCACCGACAGGGCATACCTTGAGGATGCTTCAGCTTCCGTCTGCTTGGAGTAATTTCATTAGTGAAAACACCCATGGAGCATCATGCCTGGGACAGCTTTCCGGGCTTGAAGGTAAAAAGGAAATCTATAAAAATGCAGTAGATAATTTAGCGGATAAAGAAAAAACAACACTTATACTTGTAGCTCGTCCCGAACTGTCACCACTAAAGGAGGCTGAAAGAGCATCAAAGGAGCTTAGGGGAATAGGGGTAAACAATCAAGTATTAATAATCAACGGTGTACTTGAAGAACATGACGACTATCTTTCCAATGCTATATATGATAAGCAGCAAGGTGCGCTAAGAGATATACCGGAGGCACTTAAAGAGATTGGAATTTTTTATATACCACTCAGGCCCTATAATGTGACAGGTGTAGATAATGTAAGAGCGTTCTTAAAAGACAATAATATCAAAGTCAGTAATGAAATTTTAAATACTGCAAAAATACCTAAACTGCTTAATGTAATTGAAGATCTATATGCCAGTGGTAAAAAAATTATATTTACAATGGGTAAAGGTGGCGTGGGTAAAACTACAATAGCCGCTGCTATAGCCATGGGGTTAGCCAAGAAAGGTAAAAAGGTGCATTTGACAACTACCGACCCAGCGGCACACTTGAAATTCGTCTTAGATGAAAGCTATGGTATTACCTTGAGTAAAATTGATGAAAAAGAAGAGCTTGAAAGGTATAAAGAAGAAGTATTAAGCAAAGCAAGGGAAACAATGAGCGATGATGACCTTGCTTATGTAGAAGAAGATTTAAGATCTCCTTGTACTCAGGAAATTGCAGTATTCAGGGCTTTTGCCGAAATAGTCGACAGGTCTGAAAATGAGGTTGTAGTGATTGATACAGCACCCACCGGCCATACGCTGCTGCTCCTGGATTCCACTCAGAGCTATCACAAGGAGATTCAGCGCTCTCAAGGCGATATACCGGAGTCGGTTAAAAAACTGTTGCCTAAGCTAAGAGATGAAAAGGAAGCAGAGGTAATAATCGTAACTCTTGCAGAAACTACACCGGTTCACGAAGCTATGAGGCTGCTAAACGACTTGGAAAGGGCTGGTATCCACAATAAGTGGTGGGTTATCAATTCAAGCTTCTATGCAACTAATACAACCAATGCCATTCTGAAAGTAAAAGCTGGCAATGAAGTGCAGTGGATCAATAAGGTAAATGAAATATCCAAGGGCAATTTTGCGGTCATAGAATGGATGCGGTCAGAGGTAAAGGGCGATAGGCTCATTGAATTGATAAGATACGGTTGCACCTAAGTAGAGTAAGGAGGATTTGTATGCAAGATAAAGTCGCATTTATATCAGATATACACGGAAATTATGAGGCTTTAAAAACTGTAGTAAATGATATAAAGAATAAAGGTATAAATATGAGTAATGTATATTGCCTTGGCGACCTGGTCGGATATGGTCCAAGACCAAATGAAACATTGGAATTACTTAAGCAACATGAAATCATATCCGTTTTAGGTAACTATGATGAGGCAGTTGGGTTTTATCTGCCAAATTGTGGCTGCAATATCAACTCTGAAAATGATAAACTGAAGACACAAAATTCATTGACATGGACAGCCAATCATACAAGTGAGCAGAATAAAGAATACCTTCGGACATTGGAGGAACGACTATCGATTGAATACTATGGAATACAGATATTGCTAACTCACGCCAGTCCTTACGCAATTAGCGAGTATATATTTGAAGATAATTTAGAGATTCAAAAGGAAATCGCCTCAGAGATTGAAGAAGATATTATTGTATTCGGTCATACCCACTTGTCTTACCATAAATGGGTTAATGGCAAGCTGTTTATCAATGCCGGGAGCGTAGGAAAACCAAAGGATGGAGATAATAGAGCCTGTTATTGCATTCTGGATGTTCCTAATAGGCTGGTTGAGTTTGTCAGGGTAAGTTATGACATTGAAAAGGTTGCTAAGGAAATAATTTCATCCGATTTATTGGACGTTTTTGCAGAAGCACTTCGTCAAGGCAGAGATGTGAACACCTTGTAAACACCCTTCTTTTCTCGTTTACTATAAACCTCTCAATTTCCATAAAACGCTGACTTGATTTAACATAGAATTAACATAAAATTAATTTACATATCAGAATATCATGATATAATAATATCATGGAATAAATAATTCTATCCCTAACCTAATATATTAAATTTTTTTCTTTTTATAGGCTCCTCTGAGCTTTAAGGAGCCTATAAACCTCTTTTTCAGTATATCAACTTACGTATCATTATAACATAATTTAATGATACATAAGTAGTTAAATAAATGATAGAAATGAAGGGAGAATAAAAAAATGAAATTAAGTAAAAAAGCATTTGTTACCGTAACCATGATTCTTGTTGTCGCCATCTTAGCTTTAACAGGTTGTGGCAGCAGCCAACCAACCCAAGCACAACCGGCAGAGGAAGCAAAACTATCTGGTGAAATTCGAATTGATGGGTCTTCTACAGTATTTCCGATTACAGAAGCAATGGCAGAAGAATTCAATGCAACATATCCTGATATAAAGATTCCTATTGGAATATCAGGTACAGGCGGTGGATTCACAAAGTTTACAAACAAGGAAACTGATATCAATGATGCATCCAGACCAATAAAAGAAAAAGAAATTGCTGCAGCACAACAAAATGGTATTGAATATGTAGCATTCGAAGTTGCTTATGATGGATTGTCTGTTGTTATCAACAAAGAGAATACTTGGGTTGATAGTTTAACGGTAGAAGAACTCAAGAAGATTTGGGCACCTGACAGCACCGTGAAGACATGGAAGGATGTAAAAGCAGAATGGCCTGCTGAAGCGATTAAGTTTTATGCTCCTGGCACAGACTCCGGTACTTTTGATTATTTCACAGAAGAGATCAATGGTAAGAGTGGGGCAATACGTCCTGACTTTACGCCAAGTGAAGATGATAACGTATTGGTTCAGGGTGTGGCTGGTGATAAAAATGCGTTGGCTTTCTTTGGATATGCATACTATGAAGAAAACACGGATAAGCTCAAAATTGTTAAAATTGATAATGGTAAGGGTGCAGTCGAACCTACGTTTGATACAATCAAAAGCGGTGAATATGCTCCACTTTCCAGACCCCTCTTCCTCTATGTGACAAAAACCGCTATGGAGAGACCGGAAGTAAAGGAATTTGTGAAATTCTACTTAACAAAGGCAAAAGAAATTGTACCTCAGGTTGGTTATGTAGCTCTTCCAGACGAAGTATACTCAAAGGGTTTGTCCAGCATAAAATAGCAGAGTTACATTAAAGCGTCTTCCTATGAGGGCGCTTTAATAATAGACATATGCAGGAAGGAGAAACTCTCATAGGTTTAGCAAGGAGGATGTATATGATTGAATTGAGTAAAGTACGAAAAACTCGAAAATTTAAAGAATTCCTGATCGTAATACTGCTTAAGCTGATAGCCTCTATTTCAATATTGACAACAATAGGAATCATATTCTCATTAGCTCAGGAGACAATAAGCTTTTTCTCGGTGGTTTCGCTCAAAGAGTTTTTCACCAGTACAAAATGGACACCAACTCTTGAACCAAGAAACTTTGGCATATTGCCTTTACTGACGGGGACAATGATGATAGCTGTTGGGTCAAGCATAATCTCTCTGCCTTTGGGATTGGGCAGCGCTATTTATTTAAGTGAATATGCTCCCAAAAGAGCAAGAAGCATACTAAAGCCTATGCTGGAAATACTGGCAGGAATTCCTTCGATTGTATATGGTTTTTTTGCACTTACGGTTATCACGCCCGCAATTCAAAAGATACTACCTCAGACAGAAGTGTTCAATGTTGCTAGTGCAAGTATTGCTGTCGGTATTATGATTATTCCGATGGTAGCGTCCTTAAGTGAAGATGCCATGATGGCGATACCGGATTCAATCCGTCAGGGAGCATATGCACTTGGATCGACCAAGATGGAGGTAGCTTTAAAGGTAGTGCTGCCTGGTTGTGTTTCCAGTATCGCGGCAGCATTTGTTCTGGCAATTTCTCGTGCAATCGGAGAGACGATGATAGTAGCCATAGCAGCTGGTGCAAATTCACAACTGACATTAAACCCGTTAAAAAGTGTTCAGACAATGACAGGCTTTATGGTGAATATTAGTCTAGGAGATATTCAGCATGGCAGCATCGAATATAAGACAGTATTTGCCGTTGGTACACTATTGTTTATGATTACATTAGCGATGAATATTATTTCTAAGATAATCGTTAAGAGATTCGGGAGGTATCAATTATGATATCGAATGCGAAAAGTAATTATAAGATGAGAAAGCTCAAAAATCGACTTTTTCATGGAGTAATTTTATTGTCGACCTTATTTGGTGTGATTATCCTTGTTGTGCTCCTGACAGATATTCTAAAATCAGGGCTTGATAGATTGAGCATAGATTTTCTTAAAAGTTTTCCATCAAGGTTCCCGGAAAAAGCCGGTATAAAGTCTGCTTTGGCCGGAAGCTTATGGGTTATTTTGCTGACTGCGTTATTTGCATTTCCCATTGGAGTAGGCACAGCGGTTTATCTGGAAGAATATGCAAAGAAGAGTTGGTTCAGTACCCTGTTGCAGCTGAATATCTCCAACCTGGCAGGTGTGCCGTCAATTGTATATGGGCTGCTGGGACTTAGCGTATTTGTAAGGTTACTTGGTTTCGGCAGAAGTATTCTTTCAGGGGCGTTAACACTCGCATTACTCATCTTACCGGTTATTATTGTTGCATCCCAAGAAGCCATAAAAAGTGTACCTGAGTCATTGAAGCATGGAGCCTACGCATTAGGTGCAAGCAAATGGCAGGTAATTCGAACTATAGTAATCCCAACAGCCATGCCAGGAATCCTTACAGGGACAATTCTTGCAATATCAAGAGCTTTAGGAGAAGCAGCTCCATTAATTATGGTAGGAGCCATGGGATATGTAGCTTTTTTGCCTCAAGGAATAGTTGATTCCTATACAACGCTGCCAATCCAAATATTTAATTGGACATCAAGGCCTCAAGAAGCGTTTCATGAATTAGCTTCTGCCGGAATAATTATTCTGCTCGTATTACTTCTTTCGGTAAATGCTTCTGCTATTTTACTTCGCAACAAGTTTCAAAAAAGAATGTAATTTATGTGCCGGTCGTTGAACAGTTAGCTTGCACTTTACAATGTATGATTGATTAAAAGCCTGGGTTGAGTTAGAATAGTATAATATAACATGATATTATGATATCAACACTAATTATTGAAAGAAGGGTGACAAATGGAATCCAGGCTTAATAATGAAGATATAATGCGAATCAAGCTTGTCAGCAAATTTTTTAAAGGATTTGCTGATTATAGCCGAATCTGTATTTTCGAAAGTCTCATGGATGGTGAGAAAACAGTAAGTGAGATAGTGGATTTTACGGGATTCAGCCAGTCTAAAATATCTAACCACTTAAAATGTTTAAGAGAAAGTGATCTTGTTAATGTCAGGCAGGATGGCAAATTTTTTTATTACAGTATTTATGATGAAAAAATTAAACTTATCCTGAATACTGCTAGGAAGATGATTGAAAATATCTCCGAAGAAAAATACAATTGTATGAAGTATTAATAAATGCTCAAATCAGAAGCAGGGTTTTTATTATACCCGGGCTTCTGATTTTCTTTTTTGCCAAAAGTTTGTTAAATGTTGACAGAGAATAGTAATAATATTATTATATTAGAAAATACTAATATAATAATATTGGGATTATATGGTAATAAGCTAATATATTAGATATCAGTAATAGCTTATAAAGTCCTGTGAATATAGCTGAATAAAGGGGGAGATGCATTGAAAAAGAATACATATAAAACCTTCCCTAGCTATTTTGATGATAAGAGATTCAGGGAAGAGGCAGACAGGCTGGTGAAAAAATGATGGGCTTAAGTGCAGATGCCAGTTTATTTACTACTTTGGCAATTATCTTTACTACAGGATTGCTTAGCAGCCTCAGTCCCTGTACATTGCCAACCATAGTCCTGATTATCGGGTACGTAAGCGGAAAAGTTGAAAATTCAAAGCTAAAAAGCTTTACAGTAACTTTAGCCTTTACATTAGGTATCGCTTTTACACTTACTATACTGGGTGCTTTTGCAGGTATAGCCGGTAAGCTTCTACTGCAGACAAAGGCGTTTTATTATGTTGTAGCCGGTATATTATTGGTCATGGGATTGTGGATGCTGAAAGTACTAAATATTAACCCAAAGGGGAATTTTGACTTAGCAACTCCCCAGAGGGGTAGTGGTGTTCTCGGAGCATTTTTACTAGGCATACCCTTTGGTATTGCGGCATCCCCGTGTACACTGCCTATAACAGGGTCTGTCCTGACTTATTCGGCTATTAAAGGAAGCGCCATATATGGAATGCTGATGATGTTCACATATGCCATAGGAAAGAGTATACCGCTAATAATAGTGGGAACCTTTACAGGTATTTTGAAAAACCTGGGCGGCTTGTCAAAATACCAGACTGTATTTGAAAAAGTCGGTGGCATAATTTTAGTTCTATTAGCTTTTTACTTCATATGGATAGCATAAATATTAATACATATTATTATTGTTTTAAGGAGGAATTGATATGGCAAAAAATTGGTATCCCGTAATAAACTACGATAACTGTATTGAATGTGGGGCGTGCTTTGACAAATGCTCACATGGAGTTTATGAATTGGAGGGTACAAAACCGGTTGTAGTAAAGCCCGACGCTTGCATCGGCGGATGCAGAGGATGTCAGAATTTATGTCCGTCTGAAGCGATACAGTATGTCGGCGATATTGGTGATAAAAAAAGTGGGGGTTGCAGCTGCGGTTGCACCAACTGCTAAATGAATCAGTATTTATAAGCTGGAATAGTTAAACAAAATACGATGTAAGATAAGTGAGGTGGGTATCGTGGACTTAGAATATTTGGAGGTTAATATTTTTAAAGCTTTAGCGCATCCTATAAGGCTTAAAATCATTAAAAAGTTAAGGGAGAAAATCTATTGTGTCTGCGAATTGAAAGAAGATGTTGAGTTTAGCCAATCTAATCTCTCCCAACATCTTAAAATCCTTAAGGAAGCCGGCATTGTCCTATGTGAAAAGGATGGTTTGAGAATTAATTACAGGATTAACGATTATGAAATATGTAAAGTCATCGACATGACAGAAGAAATAGTTATTAATAGTATAAAAGCTTTAGGGGATAAAATCAAAGCGAGAAATAAATAGTTGTATAAGCATACAATTAAATAATGAAGTATAGGTTTAAATAACAAAACAATAAATAAAGTGAGGTAAGGGTATGACGGAAAATATGTATACTACTACAGGTTATAAACTGATGGTTGCAGTTGCGGCGGTAGAGACGACAAGGGAGGGGGTGGCAGATGAATAATGAAAGTGCGGTAAAATCCAAAGGAAGCCTGGCTATAAAAATCATTATACCTATTTTACTTTTGTGCGTTGTGGCAGGTATATGGGCGGTCAAGAATTCACAGAAGAATACCGAACCTATAGATGTAGACAATCCTGATTTTGCGCTGCATGTAACAGAGAAAATTGATCTTGAAAAGCTTAAATCATATAAGCTTCCTATTATTATTGATTTTGGTGCCGACTCCTGTATTCCTTGTAAAGAGATGGCTCCTGTGCTGAAGGAACTGAATGAAGAGCTGCAAGGAAAGGCAATTATAAAGTTTGTAGATGTTTGGAAATATCAGGCTTTAGCTGAGGGCTATCCAATAAGTGTAATACCTACACAGATACTTATTGATACGGAGGGTAAGCCATATACTCCGAAAGACCCTGAGGCTATGCAGATGAAGCTTTATTCCCTTAGGGAGACTAATGAGCATGTATTTACGGCACATGAAGGGGGTATGACCAAAGAACAACTATTGAGTGCCTTGAAAGAAATGGGGTTGAAGTGATGGATATAATAATAAATCAATGGTTGGAGTCACTCTCAGCCGCCATAACTGCAAATATGCTGCTGGCACCTTTACTGGCACTGCTTGCAGGGGTGCTTACATCTGCCACTCCATGTGCATTGACAAGTGTTCCGCTTGTGATAGGATATGTAGGAGGTATTGGAGGGAAGGATACCAAAAGAGCTTTCAGGCTGTCTGCTGTGTTTTCAGCTGGAATGGCAGTTACCTTCACAATACTGGGAACTGCCGCTTCACTTGTTGGAAAGCTTATGCAGGGAACAGGCTCATGGTGGTACCTGTTTCTTGGCATACTTATGCTTTTGATGGCACTCCAGACTTGGGAGGTCTTTAATTTCATACCGTCTACAAACGTACTGAGTAAAAATACCAAGCGCGGTTTTCTGGGAGCTTTTCTATCGGGTATTTTAGGAGGCCTCTTTTCATCTCCCTGTGCAACACCGGTGCTGGTTGTATTGCTTGCTATTGTTGCGAAGGGCGGCAGCCTTATTTTTGGCATATTGCTTTTACTTTTATATTCAATAGGGCATAGTGTGTTAATTCTGGTTGCAGGTACTTCTATTGGCTTAGTACAAAGATTGTCAGCAAGTGAGAAATATAGTGCAGCAAGCAAGCTGCTAAAGTTCTTTATGGGCGTAATTATTATGCTGATAGCTTTCTATATGTTTTATTTAGGATTTTAATTATAAGTAAGGGGGGCGAAACATGTGTCTGCTCCCCTTACCCCTTTAATACATTTATCTTTGAACTCTCCCGGAGGCATCCCCTTTTACCAATTGTTCCGCCTCTTTAACGGTAACCATGTTAAAATCACCGTGAATTGTATGCTTTAAAGCAGAAGCGGCTACACCAAATTCCAAAGCCTCTTTAAAATCCTTGCCGGTTAACAAACGATAAATTATTCCAGCTGCGAAGGAGTCTCCGCTGCCAACTCTATCTACTATTCTAATATCATATTTTCTGGATTGATAGAATTCATTACCGTCATAAATACATGCTGACCAACCATTATCAGAAGCTGAATAGGATTCTCTTAAAGAGCTGATAACATATTTAAATTTGAACTTATCCACCATTTGCTTAAATATATTTTTGTAACCTTCCAGTTCCAGATCACCTGTAGTCACATCAGTTTTACCCGGTTTAAAACCCAGTGTTAATTCAGCATCTTCTTCATTTCCAATGCAGACATCAACATATTGCATCAAATTAGTCATTACTTTCTGAGCCTTTTCCGGTGTCCATAGTTTTTTTCTGAAGTTTAAATCCACAGAAACAACAGCATTATGTTTTTTAGCGGCTTTTAAAGCTTCCTCGGTAAGCAGTGCAGCTTTCTCACTTATTGCAGGAGTGATTCCGGAAAAATGAAACCATTCTGTATCCTTGAAAATTTCATCAAAATCAAAATCTGATACATCAGCTTCAGCAATAGCGGAGTAAGCTCTATCATAAATAACTTTAGAGGGTCTCATGGAAGCTCCGGATTCCAGATAATAGATACCAATTCTTTCTCCACCTCTAAGGATATTATCTGTATTCACTCCAAATCTTCTAAGATGATTAATTGCAGCCTGACCTATTTCATTATCAGGTAGTTTTGAAACAAAGTGAGCATCAAGGCCAAAATTTGCCAGAGATACGGCAACATTTGCCTCTCCACCACCATAAACTACATCAAAGGATTCAGCCTGAACAAATCTTTCAAATCTTGGAGTTGAAAGTCTTAGCATTATTTCCCCCAGAGTAACAACTTTTTTCATTTTACACCTCCTATATAATAATTCCACCATACGAAATTAGAGTTTGCAGAATGAAACTATTTGTATTATATTATAATAAAAGGGTAGTTTAAATGCAAGACCTATTCTTTAGCTGTGTTATAATTCTGATTGTTAAATAAATCAGTTTATATATTATAAAACGAAAGGGTGAATTTTAATAATGAAAGATACGGTTCAATCAGTTGAAAGAACATTATCCATACTGGAAGTTCTTTCAGATTATAGTGAAGGGTTGGGGGTCACAGATATAAGTGAAAAAGTTGAACTTCATAAAAGCACGGTTTACAGATTATTGTCAACACTGATAAATAAAGATTATGTCACGCAAGATAAAGAAACAAACAGGTATAAAATAACTTTTAAATTGTATGAGCTGGGAAATAAAAGAATAGAAAAAATGAATATATTAAGTGCTTCCAAGCTATATAGCAAGAAGTTGATGGAGAGTGTGAATGAGGTAGTGCACCTTGTTGTCAGGGAAGGCAACAAAATCGTTTATATAGACAAGGTAGAGGCCAACAATACCATACGAATGGCTTCATCCATTGGAAAAAGAAGCCCCATGTATTGCACTTCCGTTGGCAAAGCGATTTTAGCTTATCTACCTGTTCAAGAGGTAGAGGAGGTATGGAACATTAGCAAAGTGGAAAAACTTACAAAGTATACCATTACAAATTTCGAAGATCTAAAAAGGGAATTGAACATGGTAAAAGAAAAGGGATATGCAATAGACAATGAAGAAAATGAAATGGGAGTTCGATGTGTAGGAGCTCCAATATTTAATAGGTTTGGTGAAATAGAAGGAGCAATAAGCATTTCAGGACCAGCTATTAGGATTACAGACGAAAAGCTGGAAACAATGGCAAATGAAGTTATAAAGCATGCAAATTTAATATCTATGGAGCTTGGTTATACGGAAGCTTAAAGCCTGTCTGTTAAAAAAACAGAAAAGTATAAATTAAATATGCTTGTAATTGCTTCTCGATTAGATTATAATATAAACATAAATCCACTATGCGAATATGAGTTTCACAGAGTGAAACAAAACAAAATTTTTAACTGGCATTACATTTTAATAGATAGGGAATTTTATATGTATGAGTTCTTAATGGTTTTCTGTGAACGGTTTTCAAAAAGATTGTTTACCTATTATTCATTACCTATTTGACAGGTTAGGTAATATAAGAAGGTATGAAATTTTTGAAAAATAAAAAATGTATAATATTTACAGGTGTAATATTATACAAATTAAAGGGGGAAAACAGGAAAATGAGTAAAAAAATTATCTCAATCATCCTAGCACTAGTAATGGTAATTACATTGGCTGCATGCAGTCCGAAGGTTCAAGACACACCAGCACCGGCACCAGCAGCAGAACCGGAAGCAAAAGCACAGCCGGAAAAAACTTATGTACTTAAGCATGCTCACGTTCTCTCAGCAACAGAACCTTTCAATAAAGGTTTTATGAAATGGGCTGAAGCAGTTAAAGAAAGAACCAATGGTGGATTGACTATTGAAGTATTTCCAGGATCACAGCTGGGTGTTGAGGAAGATTTGCTGGAGCAGGCAAAGCAAGGTGTAAATGTAGGACATAATACCGATTCTGCCAGACTAGGTATGTATGTAAAAGAGATGGCCGTTATGAATGGACCATACTTTGTGGAAAACCTTGATGAAGTAGCAAAATTAAAGGACAGCGCAACTTTACAGAAATATATCGATGAAGTTGAAAAATACGGATTAAAAGTAATCTCATACAATTGGGTACAAACATTAAGACACTTTTTTACAAATAAAGAGATTGACAAACCTGGAGACTTAAAAGGTCTTAGAATTAGAACACCAGGTTCACCAATATGGCAGGAATCTGTAAGGGCATTGGGAGCAGAACCGGTAGCTATGAACTTTGGGGATATGTATAGTGGAATTCAGCAGGGTGCTGTTGATGGAGCAGAGCTGGTTTATGCGAATATCCCGGGCGGAAAACTTTTTGAAGTATTGGATTATGCAAATGAAACCGGGCATATACTTTTGATTAATTTCCAGGTTGTCAGTGCTGAGTGGTTTAACAGCCTGCCGGAAGATTATCAGAAGATACTTATGGAAGAATGTGACAAGGCAGGAATGGAAACTTCCAAGGAAATGGAAGCAAATATTGATAACATTAAGGCCGATTTAAAAGCTAAGGGTATGACTATCAATGAGGATCCGGATATAGCTGCTTTTAAGAAAGCCGGCGAAAAAGCTTATGAAGTATTGAAGCTTACTGAAGTAAAACAGAAAATATGGGAAGAAATTGGTAAAAAGTAAGAAGAAAAAACAAGTTTAAGTTAATAATTTATCTAAACAGGGCTACCGAAAGATAGCCCTGTTTATCAGAAGAAACAGAAACCAGTGAATAAAGAGGTGATTGTGTATGAGGTTTTATAATTGGGTTGGGAAAATAGAGGTTAATATTGCTAAATATTGCTTGCTGATAATGACGCTTTTGGTGTTTGTCTCAGCTATGAGCAGGAAATTTGGCCACCCAATGTCCTGGGCAGTAGATGTATCAACTTTCCTTTTTGCGTGGGCAGTATTTCTGGGTGGTGATGCAGCTTTACGAAATGATAAGATGGTAAGTATTGATTTGTTAGTTAAAAAGTTTTCTATGAAAACTCAAAAGGCAATTATGTTCATTAATAATATTATTATGAGTGTATTTTTAGCGGTAATGGTTTTCTACGGAATAAAGTTATCAATCTCTACTTTTTACCGTTCCTTTTCGGGGTTGCCTTGGCTTAGCTATACCTGGGTAACCATATCGGTACCATTGGGGTGCCTTTTGATGCTGGTGACAATCTTGTTAAAAACAAAAGATTTGATTAGCAAGGGGGGAGCAGTATGATATTTGTGGTAATAACCTTTACGATACTGCTTCTGTTAGGTATGCCGGTAGCGTTTGTTATGGGAATCAGTGGATTTGTTTTTTTTATTGGTCAGGAAACCTTGAATTTCTCCATACCGGTGCAGTTAACATTGACACAGACTCAGAATTTCTCTATATTGGCTATTCCAATGTTTATTTTTGCCGGTAATTTAATGAACAAAACGGGAATCACGGAGCATTTATTAAGGTTGGCCAGTGTCTTGACAGGACATATGCGTGCAGGTCTTTCACAAACTACAGTTGTACTCTCTGCGTTGATGGGAGGGGTTACCAGTTCAGCTATAGGTGATGTGAGTATGCAATCCCGTATTTTTCAACCAACCATGGAAGAGAAAAAGTATGATAGAGGATTTGCAGCCGGTTCCGTAGCCTTCAGCTCAATTATAACACCGATAATTCCCCCGGGAACCGGCCTTATACTATACGGAACTTTAGGTGAGGTATCTATAGGAAGGTTATTTACTGCAGGTGTCATTCCAGGCTTTTTGATGACATTAACCATGATGTTTGCTGTTATGTTTACTGCGAAGAAAAACAATTACCCAAAAGAAAGAGAAAACAGACCATCCCTTCAGGAAATAATGAAAGCAGCTGTAGACTGTATATGGGCGTTGGCATTTCCTGTAATATTGATTGTTGCTCTGCGCTTTGGATTTTTCACTCCCTCTGAAGCGGGTGCATTTGCTTCAGTTTATGCTATTGTTATTGGATTGTTCGCATATAAAGAGTTAACATGGGAGAAATTTAAAGATGCATTGAATATTACCGTATTTGATGTAGGGATGATTATGATATTGATCTGCTTTTCGGGAAGCTTGGGTTATGCACTAACCTGGGAGATGATCCCTCAGGAGATTATGACTTTCTTGCTTGGTATAACCGAATCTCCGGTAGGAATTATGGCGATTCTTGTGGTATCCTTGCTAATAGCAGGTATGTTTATGGACTCCACTGTTCTGATTTTATTATTAACACCAATTCTTGTACCTGTTGCTATACAAATTGGAGTTGATCCTGTTCATTTCGGACTTGTAATGGTGCTTACTTTAACTTGCGGGTTGCTGACACCACCTGTTGGAGTCTGTATGTATGTTGCCTGCAGCATATTTAACTGCAGTATACCGGATTTTATCAGGGGATCTAAATATTTATGGTCAGCTGTACTAATTTCTATAATCATTATTTTGCTGGTACCGCAACTGAGTCTGTGGTTACCGAAAATTGTTTTTGGAAGCTAGATATTTCAATTGGTTTGAATGAAAAAAGGAGGTAAAAAATGAATTTTAAAGATAAGGTTGTTTTGATTACTGGAGCTGGTGGAGGTATTGGAAGAGCAGTATCACTTCTTTTTGCTGAAAATGGAGCAAAGATTGTAGCAAATGCGTTAAAACCCAATGATAAACAAAGTGGAGTGGTCACTGTTGACATGATTAAGGAAAAGGGTGGAGAGGCAATCTTTGTTGAAGGAGATGTATCGGATCCGAAATCAGCAGAAGCAATTGTGAAAAAGGCAGTTGATGCCTTTGGAAGGCTGGATGTTTTAGTAAACAATGCAGGGATTGTAATACCCGGACGTCTGGATAATACAACAGAGGAAGCTTTTGATCTGACAATGTCGGTCAATGTAAAAGGAACTTTTTTGATGTCAAAGTATGCTGTGGATGAAATGAAAAAGCAAAATGGTGGTGTTGTTGTAAATATTGGGTCTGTAGCAGCTCTTAAAGGGCATGTGGACCGAATTGCATATTGCGCGTCCAAAGGTGCGGTAGTAGCTCTCTCCAGAGCCATTGCAGCGGATCATGTGAAGGATAATATCCGTGTCAACGTGATTTGCCCCGGTACTACTTATACACCCGCCATTGAGGAAAAGATCCGCACAGCTGCTGATCCTGCCGCTATGGAGGCAACCTTTGTAGAAAGACAACCAATGGGGCGTTTGGGACGTGTGGAAGAAATTGCTCAAGCTGTGTTATTTGCTGCCTGCGAGGAAGCCGCATATATGACAGGAAGTGTTATTGTCATTGATGGCGGTATGACAATGTAAATAACTAAAGAAAGGTTTGGGATAGCATGAGTGTGAATTTCGATTTAACAGGCAAAACTGCGGTTATTACCGGAGGTGCAGGGATCCTGTGCAGTGTTATGGCTAAAGAATTGGCAAAAAAAGGTGTGCGGGTAGCCATATTGGGGCATAGTGGAGACAAAGCACAAGCCATTGCAGATGAAATTAAAAACGATGGTGGACGGGCTATTGCTTGCAATGCGGATGTACTGAGTTTGGACAGCCTGAAAAAAGCCCGGGAGTATGTGGTGGATAAATACGGTACAGTCGATATTCTGATTAACGGTGCCGGTGGTAATAAAAAAGAAGCTACAACTTCAGAGGAAAATAGTTTTTTTAATATTGATATAGAAGCTTTGAAATGGGTGTTTGATCTGAATATGATGGGAGCCGTTCTGACGACACAGGTGTTTGGAGAGTTATTTCTGGAAACGGGTAAGGGCTGTGTTATTAACATATCCTCTATGGCAGCCTATCATCCTTTGACCAAGACTATTGCCTATTCCGGGGCGAAAGCGGCGGTAGCTAATTTCACCCAGTGGATGGCAGTACATTTCAACCAGAATTATTCGAAGAATATTAGAGTGAATGCTGTGGCGCCAGGCTTTTTATTAACGAATCAGAACAGGTTCCTTATGACTGATGAAGATGGTAATCCTACCGAGAGAGGTAGAAAGGTATTGGATAAAACACCAATGGGACGCTATGGAGAACCGGAAGAGATTGCAGGATCGGTACTGTGGTTATGTTCAGATGCAGCTTCTTTTGTTAATGGTGCAATTATACCTGTTGACGGCGGTTTTTCCGCTTATTGGGGTGTGTAGGAGGAATAATAATGGATAAACAAAAAGTAATTGACACAGGGGATTTAAAAGAATTTTGTATGCAAGTTTTAAAAAAAGAGGGTATGAATGAGGAATATGCACAAATCACAGCAGAGGTTCTCAGTGAAACTGATTGTTTTGGAACTCATTCTCATGGGACAAAAAACTTGCATAATTACATTCGTAAAGTGAGGGCCGGAGGTATGGAACTAAACGCAAGTCCTGAAATTCTTACGGATGGCGCCGGTTACACTTTAATTGATGCCCATGCTGAAATCGGAATGGTACCGGCATATAAAGCCATGGAGTTAGCTGTCGATAAAGCCAGGGACACTGGAATAGCCACTACATTGGTACGAAACGCATCGCATTTTGGTGCGGCAGGTTTCTATGCTGTTATGGCAGCAAGAAAGAATATGGTAGGACTTGTATTTAGCAATGTTGATGCCAATATGACCATACCTGGTGCAAAAGGCAAAGTATTGGGCAATAATCCAATGGCATATGGTGTGCCTGCCGGATGCTACCCGCCTGTTTTTCTTGATATTGCTATGAGCACTGTAGCATCTTTAAAGGTTGTTCAGGCTAGAAAAGATGGAAAAACTATTCCGGACACCTGGATTATAGATGAAGATGGGCTTCCTACAACTGATCCAGGCGGGTACCCGGATGTTGGGGCAATGCAGCCAATGGCTAGGCATAAAGGCTATGGAATCGCTCTTATGATTGAGATTTTGACCGGGGTATTATCTGGAGGCGGGATTATGTCTGAAGTTCCCAGTTGGCTGTTTAGTGTGGAAGAGAAGAATAATGTTTCCCATATGTTTATCGCAGTAGATGTATCCAAATTTATGGAAACAGACCTCTTCAATAAAAGAATGGAAGCTTTGGTGGAATCGCTGCATTCAACACCCAAGGCCAAAGGCACAGAAAGAATCTACTATCCGGGAGAGATAGAATGGGATAAATATAAGGTTGCAAAGGAAAATGGTCTGGCATTACCAAAGGATGTAGTTGATGCTTTAATTGGGTTGCAAGAAGAATCAGGTATCGTAATCAATTGGAAAGATAACTAGATAATTATTAGGGGGTATAACATGAATGCACTGGAAAGAATCGGAATTACCGGGCTGGTTCCGGTAGTTGTGATTGAAAAAGTGGAAGATGCCATACCTGCAGCCAAAGCATTGCTGGATGCGGGAGTAGATATTATAGAAATTACAATGAGGACTGATGCCGGGATTCAAGCAATTACCAATATAAAAAAGGCTTATCCGGATATGCTTGTAGGAGCGGGGACGATATTGTCTGTTGCGAAAGCAAAAGAAGCTGTTGGCGCAGGAGCCCAATTTATTGTATCTCCTGGATTTAATCCGGAAATTGTTGAATGGTGTGTTAATCAAGATATCCCTATAACACCAGGTTGTGTAACACCTTCTGAAATTGATCAGGCTTTATCTTATGGTCTTAGAGTTTTGAAATTTTTTCCGGCAGACGTCTATGGAGGAGTGAAGGCTTGCAAAGCTTTAAACGGACCATATGGACATGTCGGGGTAAAATTCATACCAACAGGTGGAGTAAATAATGACAACCTGGCAGAATATGCAGATAAGCCGTTTATTCATGCGATTGGAGGCGGCTGGTTATGCAGTACGGAGGATATAAATAATCATAGATTTAAAAATATCACTGAAACAGCCTTAAAAGCAGTTGATACCCTTTTGGGTTTTGAATTTGCCCACATTGGCATAAATGGAGAGAGTGAGGAAGACTCTCTGAAGATTCTGAGGGATTTTGAAGCCGCCTTTAAATTGGTGCCTAAGTATGGAAGCAGCTCTAACTTTGCCGGCTCAGCAATTGAGATCACAAATAAAACAGGGCTGGGGAAATGCGGTCATATTGCAATACGCACCAACAACATTCAGAGGGCTGTTTATCATCTGAAAAACAGAGGCTTTGAAGTGGTAGAGGATACGGCAAAATATAAAGGGGATAAAATGATCGCAATCTTCTTGAAAGAAGAGATTGGCAGCTTTGCGATACATCTCTTACAAAAATGAGATAAAAGCCGAAGATAAAATTTGGTAGAATAATAGCAGAAAGCCTCCCGATTTGGTAAAGTAGAATTGACAGATACTATTGCCAAAGGGAGGTTTTGCTATACATAGCAATATTATTACAGTAGGGAGAGTGCATAAAAAATGATAAGAGCAGTGCTTGTGGATGACGAAAGACCTGCGCTTCGTGGGCTTGAGCATTTATTAAAGAATTATTCAGAGGTTTCTATAATAGGAATGTACACAAATCCGTTAATCGCCATAGAAGAGATTGGGTTTCTGAAGCCCCAGGTTGTATTTATGGATATAAACATGCCGCAGCTTAAGGGAATTGACGCAGCTTCAAGGATATTGGACTTAAGTCCCGATACAGATATTGTTTTTGTAACGGCTTTTGACCAATATGCCATAGAAGCTTTTGAAATCCATGCGTTGGACTACATACTAAAGCCAATCAGCACAGAACGTTTGGGGAAAACCATAGAGCGTATGATGATGAAAAAGTTCGGAGCTCGGAAAAGCAGTGACCGGATGCTTCATATAAAATGCCTGGGGCAGTTTCAGGTGGCCTGGGAAAATCAGGAGCCTATCAAGTGGCGTACAGAAAAGACAAAGGAGATTTTTGCTTTTTTACTTCATAATCAGGGGCGGGAAACATCGAAGGAGGAGCTTTTAGACAAGCTTTGGCCTGAGGATGATCCTGATAAAGCCATCCGGCAGCTCTATAATGGTATTTATTATATACGTAAGGCTTTGGAGGAATACGGAGCTGACAGAAGCATCATATGTATCGACAGCAGTTACAATTTGAAGCTGGGATCGGCCTATTCCGATGTAAAGCGTTTGTATGATCTCGAGAAAAGTGCTGTTGCTGATAATATGGAGATGCTTGAAGAAATGGAAGCTCTCTATGGAGGTGATTATTTGGAAGGTGAAGACTTCCCATGGACGTATTCTGAAAGAGAGAGCTTGGGAAAGCTGTATCAGAAATGCCTGATAAAGCTGTCGCAGCAGTACATTGAGAAAAAACAATTTGATAAGGCAGAGAGCAAATTAGCAAAAGCCTATGTCAAAAATCCTTATGAAGAAACAATTACAGAGCTTCTGCTCAGACTTTATATGAAAACCGGAGAAAAAAGCAAAGCAGTCAGGCATTTCAATTCATACATAAAGCTGTTAAAGGAAGATCTCGATATAAAACCAAATGATAAATTGTATGAAATCTACCAATCCATAAAATAGCTTGAACAAAAATTATACAATTTACTAAGGCAAAATAAAGTAGACATGATGAGTTTGACAGATATAATAGAACTATACAGATAGCCAGGGGGAGGACTTCCATATGAAAGAGAGCAATACTGAAAGAACTGATGAAAGGGACATTATATTTGCCAGAATGAACTATAAACAGGGTACACCGGAATATGATGACTACTATAGGCGGAATCCGCAGAACAAAGATATGGATGATGCCCTAAGAGCCATGCCCGGAATGAGTGGAGAAGGAACGGCCACTTATGACCCAGTCAATTCTCCTATTATAGATGCATGCTTTCGTTTTTTGGGAGATATCAATAAATACTCAGAAGGTGAAAAACAGCCGGACAAAGCTCCGGCGGTGGACATGGATGTAATAACAAAGAGAATCAAAGGAATCTCAGAGTTGTATAATGCCAAGCTAGTGGGGATCACAGAGATGAAAGAATATCACTATTATTCCCATAGAGGCAGGCACAGAGAGAACTATGGTGAGAGAATAGAAAAGCTCCATAAGTATGGTATTGTATTTGCTGTAGAAATGGAGAAGGAAATGATTTTCAGAGCCCCACAGCTGCCGGAAGCAATAGCGGTAACCAAGGGCTACATCGATGCGGCAGTTACAGGAATGGTTTTATCCTATTATATAAGGGAACTTGGATTTGAGGCGAGAAACCATATGGATGGCAATTATCTGGTTGTTGCACCGCTTGTAGCACAAGATGCGGGCCTGGGAGAAATCGGGAGAAACGGACTCCTGATCACGAAAAAATATGGTCCAAGGGTGAGGTTGGGGGTTGTTACCACGGACTTACCTTTAGCTGTTGACAGCCCGATGGAGTTTGGAGTAACCCAGTTCTGCAGGGAATGCGAAAAATGTGTAAGAACCTGCCCCGGAAAGGCTATTCCCTCAGGACCGGAAGTAGAGGCTGACGGCATTAAACGCTGGAAAATCAACTCAGCGGAATGCTATAAAAAATGGAGGGTTTTGGGTACTGACTGTGGAATTTGTCTGGCCAGCTGCCCATTCAGTGATGTAATCCCAGAGGAACACATTGAAAAAATTATGACTTGTGAAAGCACCAGAAAAGAGATACTGGATAATCACGAAAAGAAGCATGGAATTCGGCCATATATCAGAGAAAAGCCTGAATGGTTAAAGTGATTGAGTGAACCTGTTCAGTCATAGCTGAGCATCGAGGTTCATAAAGAGTGTTGCAGAATTAATATACTTACGGGAGTGATAATATGTTTCGCACGATAGTTTGGTTCGGTTATTTCTGGTTTTATCTTATAAAAATCATGCCTGAATATTTTAAAGTAAATCGTTTTTTTAAAGAGGGGAAAATCAAAGAACGGGATATGCTGGTAGATTCAGTGGCATCGAAATGGGCAAGAGACTTGTTAAAATTGGCCGGTGCCAAGGTGAAGGTTATTGGTGCAGATAATGTACCTCCGGATCGTACAGTCCTGTTTGTGAGCAACCATCAGGGCAATTTTGATATACCGATATTATTGGGATGTGTTGATAAGCCCAAGGCATTTATTGCAAAAGTTGAAATGCTCAAGATGCCGCTAATTAGCACTTGGATGAAGCAGATGAACTGTGTTTTCCTGGACAGGCATGATTTGCGCCAATCCTTGCGGATAATGAATGAGGCCACAGAATATTTAAAAAAGGGATATTCAATGGTTATTTTTCCTGAAGGTACCCGCTCGAAAGGGGAAACAATGGGAGAGTTTAAAGCCGGCAGCTTAAGAATAGCAATAAAGGCAAATGTTCCTATTGTTCCTGTCACTATCAAAGGAAGCTTTAAATTGATGGAACAAAACGGGTTTGTAATAAAGCCGGCAGAAGTAGAGGTCGTAATATCTGAGCCTATTGAGACTATTGGACTCACAAAGGATCAGGCTAACGGGCTGCATGAAAAAGTACGCTCAATTATAGCAGGAAATGCAATGTAAGTACAAGGCACGAGTTTACTATTAAGGCTTTGGAGAAGGGTGAAAATGAAGATAGACCGTTTATTGGGAATTATCACAATATTATTACAGTGCGATAAGGTAACAGCACCTGAGCTTGCAAAAAAATTTGAGGTTTCCCGCAGAACCATCCATAGGGATGTTGATGATATATGTAAAGCGGGCATACCCATTATCACCTATCAGGGCGGTGATGGGGGAATATCTATTGCGGATGGATATAAGCTGGATAAAAGTGCGTTATCGGTTGCGGAACTCGAGAGTATCATAACCGGGTTAAAAAGCCTTGGCAGTGTGTCCGACACTGCAAGAATTGAAATATTAATTTCGAAGCTGTCACCTAAAAACGAAGCTGCCGTTTCAATAAAGGATAATGTACTCATTGATCTGTCATCTCATTACAAATCCAGTCTTTCAGAAAAAATCAGCCTCATAAAAGCTGCAATATCGGAAAATAAGCTTGTGAGCTTTGATTACTATTCGGAAAAGGGACTTTCAAACCGAAGGATTGAGCCATATTTTATTACTTTTAAGTGGACAGCCTGGTATGTTTTCGGCTACTGCAGAGATAGGAATGGCTTTCGCTTGTTCAAGCTTAACCGCTTATGGAGACAAAAGACCCTTGAAGATAAATTTGTTCCAAGACAAATACCTGCTGAAGAGCTTGAACTGGATGATTATCTTACGGATGAAAACAGAATTATCATACTGTTTGATAAATCATTGGAATACCGTCTGGTTGAGGAATACGGACCTGATTGCTACATTGTTACAGAGGATGGAAATCTGAAATTCTCCATTGGATATACCAACAGAGCTTATATGATATCCTGGGTGCTGGGGTTTGGCGATAAGGCAAGGGTTGTTGAGCCTGCTGATATGGCCGGTGAGATAAAGGAAAAGGCAAAAAATATTATCCTGAATTATGAACAAGACATATAGTTGTCTTGTTCGGTGTGATAGTATAAAGCAAAAAGGCGGCTGCATATGATTGAAGCAATATGTGGTCCGGGAAGGAGCGTGAAATCACATGGAGCATGAAATGATTTCAAAAGCGGAAGCTATAATGAGAGAGGCTGAAACTGCGGTAATAGCTTTGATTGATGAAGACGGGTTTCCCAGGGCATCTACAATATCCAGCTTGAAAACGGAAGGAATAAGCCACGCGTGGTTTGCAACGGGCTTGAAATCCGGAAAGGCACAATGTATCAGGTTGAATAACAAAGCAGGCTTGTGTTACTGTGACGGGAGCAACAATGTCACCCTCATGGGTACGGTAGAAATCCTTACTGAACCTGAAATTAAAAAGGAGATGTGGGTGGATTGGTTTATTAATCATTTTCCAGGGGGAGCGGCTGATCCGGAATATTGCATACTAAAATTTTCTACTGAGAAAATGGTCCTATGGATTGATTCCGGCTATGAGGAACTGAGCTTGAAGTAGAATTTTATATCGGAGGCTACAGATGATAATACTGAAAAGATATGAGAACTTTTTAAACAGAGTTGATGAGCTTGGATTTATGACATTATCAAATATTTTACCTGGATTCCCTTCTGTTTCTGAAGAGACTCCTGAAGAGAACTGGCATACCGGTGATCCGGACACTGACCCATGGCGCTGGAAGGATAGGGCTGCAGAGGAAAAACGTCTGGCCTTCGGCTGTATTATTGGCGGACATAAGGGCTTTGTATCGGCACGCATGTACTCCATATTTTATACAGCTTTTCATCCGCAGGAGCATATGGAGGAAAGGAGAGAAGCAGGGCAGGTAAGCCAGACAGTCTGGCAGCTGTGGCAGCTTTTCGAAGGAAGGACCTTGCTGAACACCAGTGATATAAGGAAGGAGCTGGGAGTCACGTTAAAAAAGGGTGGAAGTAAAGTTGATAGAGCTATCAAGGAATTACAGCAGCACTATTACATTACTGTTGCCGGAAGCAGGCGGAAAACGGATAAATATGGCCAGCCCTATGGTTGGGCGGCCAATGTATATGATAAGACAGAGAACTGGGCACCGGAGGAGTGGATGAAGCTGAATCCGGGCTTAAGCTCCGATGAAGCAAGGGAGCTGATACTTGCCAACGGACTTGCTGTTGGTAAGAACCTAAACCGTACCGATATTGAAAAGGTACTTTGCATATAATATCACATAATATCCACGCAATAGTAAGGGGGGAGGTGAAAACAATGCCGGTAATCACACTTGATGGTCCCCAAATTACCAAGGAGCAAAAGGCCAAACTTGTTAAGGAGTTTGCTACAAAGGCAAGTGAAATATTAAATATTCCAGAACAAGCTTTTGTTACTATTATCAGAGAAAATGACCTTGACAACATAGGTAATGGAACTACGCTGATATCAGATAGACATAAGTAGGTCCTGCATAAAACATTAATCATATTTCCAAAAGGGGCTGTTGCAAAATAACAAAATTTCGGATGGGTCAAGACCCATCCCTACAGTATGTTGCGTATTCTCATTATTGATAACGCAGTATGTAGGGAACGGTCTTGACCGTTCCGCATTATGCAACAACCCCTTTCATTATACAGCTATGGCTGAACGAGTTCACTGCATCCAAATATTCGTGTAAACTCCTACTTGCCCAATATGCGCTGCAGCACACGCTGAAGGAAGGGTTTCTTCGTTGCAGAATCGGGGCTCTGCACTATCTCCGGGCTTTGATGAGACTCCATTTTCCCGGTGGGAGGTACAGTATTATAATCTGTCTCAATCTCAACCGGCCGATTTCTGCGCTTCTCAGGATTCTGAGGAGGCTTGGGGTTAGAGCGTTTCTTCTCAAATGTTTTCGCGGCTTTGGGGGCCGGATGCTGCTGCGACTTCCCATGAATCCACTTCTCTGCCAAAGCCCTGCGCTCATTGAAAACAGCATCCGAGGGCAATTCCTCCTCCGCAATCATAGCGCCTATATGCTCTTCTATCCCATAGAGGTTCATGATGTCTTCACCTGTAACCAGAGTGATGGCGCGACCGACCTTCCCGGTTCTGCCGGTTCGTCCGATTCGATGCACATAGCTGTCCTTCTCTATAGGGACATCAAAGTTGATTACCAGAGACAAATCGTCTATGTGAATACCTCTGGCTGCAACATCAGTGGCTACGAGCAAATGAAACTCACCTTGCTTGAACCTCTGTACGGTCTTCAGCCGCTTTCCCTGGGGAATATCCCCGTGCAGTGCCTGAGAAGCATACCCTTTTCGGGATAAAAAGCTTTGAACTCTATCCACAGTGATTCGTGTGTTGCAGAAGATTATACAGCTTTCCGGCTGCTCGACCAGAAGCAGGCGGTTCAGCTGTATGGTTTTTTCATTTTGCTTCACACGGTAGTATACTTGTTGGGTGGTATCTACTGTCTTGGTCTGTGATTCAATCTCAATAGTTACCGGATGCTTCATATACTCCCTGCACATCCTTTGGATCTCAGAGGGTATGGTGGCAGAAAACAGGAGGGTCACCCGATCTTTGGAGAGGGTTTTGATAATCCTGACCACTTGATCAATAAAACCCATGTCAAGCATCCTGTCCGCTTCATCCAGTACCAAAAAACGCACGTGCTTAGTCACCAGATTCCCCCGGCGAATGTGATCATATACCCGGCCGGGTGTCCCGGCAACAATAGATGTGCCCTTATTGAGGGCCTGGATTTCAACATTCATGCTGTGCTGTCCATAAACAGCAGTTGTCCGGTGCTGCAGGTACTTTGACATCTGCTTTAGATCGCTGTTAATCTGGACCGCCAGTTCTCGCGTTGGTGTGAGAATCAGACCCTGGGGCCCTGCTGCAGCAGGATCAGTCATTTGCAGTAAGGGGATACCAAAAACAGCAGTCTTGCCGCTGCCGGTTTTAGACATGACAATCAGGTCTTCACTATTCAGAACATGAGGAATCGCCTTACTCTGTACCTTTGTAGGCGTCTCGAAGCCCATCTCTTTTATGGCTTTTAAAATTGGAGGTGAAATATTCAAATCATTAAAACTACTATTCATTAGTGCCTTCTTTCATTAGTATAAGATACTTCTATTATATCATTTGCTCCCGATTTGTTCTATATGGGATATGTATACAGGGAGAACAGGTGTCAGCCGAAGGTTTGGTCAATTATTGATATATCACCGGCCTTCTGTTATTATGAAATAAGCGTAATAATAGAAGGTTTTCCAGTTGGAATACATTATATAATAGGGAAGCTGCAAAAATGTACTATCATTTTATTTGTAAAGGGTGAAATTTTGAGTAAGCAATTATATATAACCGAAAAACCGTCTGTTGCGGTCAGCTTTGCCAGTGCGCTGGGTGTACAGATTTCACCGGCAGATAGAGGCAGAGGCTATGCGGAATCAACAAATGCTATAATAACATGGTGTTTCGGGCATCTTGTAACAATGGCATACCCCGATGTCTACAAGCCGGAGTATAAGTCATGGCGGGTGGAGCATCTACCTATCATACCCCCAAAATATAAATACGTTGTGATAGATAACAAAGGAACTGTGAAGCAGTTTGATGTGATAAAATCGCTGATGTGTAGGAAAGACGTTGATATGATTTATGCCTGCACTGATAGCGGGCGTGAGGGTGAGTACATTTTCCGGTTGGTTTATGACCAAATTAAGTCAGATAAACCAGCGAAAAGGGTTTGGATTTCCTCTCAGACTGAAGATGCGGTAAAAAAGGGAATTAAGGAAGCAAAGAGTATCAGTGAGTATGATTGTCTGGCAAAAGCCGCTTATTGCAGGGCAAAAGAGGACTGGCTCTTTGGCATGAATTTCAGCAGAATGTATACCTGTCAATACGGCAGGAAATTATCAGCTTTTCTAAAAGAAGATAAATCTTCAGTTATCCCTATCGGAAGAGTAATGACATGTGTATTGGGCTTGATTGTAGACAGGGAAACGGAAATCAGAAATTTTGTGCCAAAGCCTTATTATGGAGTTGTAGCCAACTTTCTGTCAAAGGACAGCGGTATTTCTTATAAAGGCAGATGGCAGCAAAAGAAAAAAGAAGATAAAAATCCGGCAGATGATTTGGAAAGTGGAGATAAATATATCAGCAAAGAGGAAGGGTTAGAAATTATTAAAAAGCTGGAAGGCAATGAAGCTGTGGTCAGGAAGGTTGAGGTGAAGGTCAAGAAGGAGCAGGCTCCTTTGCTTTTTAACCTTGCCGAGCTGCAATCAGAGGCGAATAAGAAATTTAAGCTTCCCGTAAATCGAACGCTGGAAATTGCCCAGGGCCTATATGAGAAGAAGCTGATATCCTATCCCAGAACTGACAGCAGGGTGCTTTCCACTGACGTTATACCAGAGCTGCCGAAGGTTCTTAATGGTTTGTACGGCAATGCTGCTTTTAAGGAATCTGTATTGAGGATTAAGGAATTTGGGAAGCTTGGTATTGATAAGAAAACCAAACGATATGTGGACGACAGCAAGGTTACCGACCATTACGCCATTATCCCGACCTATGTAACAACTGAGCTGTCCAAGCTGGATGAAGATACAAAAAACATTTATAATCTGATTGTTAAAAGATTTCTTGCCATTTTTTATCCTGCTGCAGAGTATAATACTGTGAAGGTGGAGACGTCCATTGGCACGGAAATATTTGTGACCAATTCAAAAACGTTGAATGTACAGGGATGGAAGGAAATATATGATGTCACTTCTTCAAAGAAGGAAGAACTGTCTGATTCCCCTATTCAAAAGCTGATCAAGAAAGAAAAGTGTGATGTGACTAAATTTGATTTGGAGGAGAAAGAAACCAAACCTCCATCCCGATTCACCGACGGCTCTTTAATCATTACAATGGAAAAAGCGGGAAAGTATATCGAAAACGAGGAACTAAGAGAGCAGATAAAAACATGTGGTATCGGCACTTCCGCTACCCGCTCGGGAATCATTAAAAAGCTGGCCGATATCGGGCACATTAAAATCAACAGTAAAACCCAAGTCGTGACCCCTGAGCCAAAAGGGGAGGCTATTGTGGAGCTGGTCCGCCTTACGGCAAAAGAACTGTTGAATCCGACACTTACCGCCAGTTGGGAAAAAGGGCTGTTCATGATAGAAAATAAAGAAACAACAGCAGAGGATTTTGAGGAGAAGCTGACCCAATATATAACAAGAACCATTGAAAAAGTAAAAAGAACCGGAGTCGGACAGCATCTTAGCTTCCAAGGGCTAAAGCTTGAGCAAAACAAGTAATTTGTATTGAAGCTGTGGAATAATCCGCAGCTTTAATTTTTTGTATCGTCACAAAAATAAATTAGGATAGGAGATGAAAACAGAAGTGTTAAATGCTACAATATATGGAATCATGGGTTCACCATCCAAGAACTGCAGAGCGATTTAAACAGCGCCGGGTTTAGAAACCTGGATTTTTACGGCGATGCAGCAGGCAGAGTTTATACGGACAATAGTAAAGCTATTTGTGCAGTAGCCCGGAAATAGGTAAACGGAGAACAAGGGGACATAACAAACAAATGAATCGGCCCCTTGTTTTGCCGTTGCCTTAGTGTAATAAAAAGGGGAATAATAGCGAAATTTGTGATATAATAGGAGAAGCTAGTGAGTAAATCAATATAAAAACGTCAGCTAATTATAGAGCTGATTAAAAAGACATTTTTTTTATGCCAGGTGGTGCATTTCTCGGAATTAATGGTGGAGGCCCCCTTGCGGCAGTTTAAGTACTATTAATTGCAATATATACATAGGGGGCAGAAAAATGAAGGCTGGCAAATTGAAAGTTAAAGATAAAATACTAGTTTTTATTCTACCTGTTATATTAATTTCTTTAGCTTCAACATCATTTCTCGGTTATAAATTATCAAAGCAAATCTTTGTGAATGAGTACAACAACCAGAAAGAACAGGTTGCTGCTCATGTGATAAGTGCTGTGGACCTAATAGATGCAGCTTTTAGAATGCTGGAAATAAATATAGAAGAAGAAATGGAAGAAGGAATATTAGAGTTTAAAAATGAATTTGAAAAGGCCGGCGGAGATCCTGAGAAGGTATCACTTGAAGCGCTAAAGTCAAAAATGGGTGAAAAATATGATCTGATAATAATAGACAGTGGGACAACAATAATAAAATCTACTGCTCCTGAAGGCATAAACTTCAACTTTATGCAATTTGATGAAAAATTGGGGGAGGAGATAAACAGCATAAGATTGTCCGAGGATATCAGACATGAGAGAATAAGAACAAATGTGGGGACAGGCCATCTAAGCAAATTTACTTACATACCAACAGATGATCATAAGTATCTTTTAGAAATAGCATATGGTGAAGGCGGGCTCAGTTCATTTGTAAGTGAGCTGGAGCTTTTAAAGATTGCTGCGCAGTTGGTACATGCAAATCCCATTGTTTCCAGCATAAGAATTTTTGATGTTTATGGATATGAGTTTGTTGGCAGTAAAGGAAATTACCAACCTACAGAAGAAAGCATAAGAATAGTTGAAAGGGTAAAAAAAGAGATAAAGTACGAGGTCGATGACGGAGATAAGGTTAAAAGTTACTTTCTAATTGACTCAAAAGAGAAAAAACAAACGATGACAGATAACGGTAAGATAGTAGAGATAGTTTATAATAATACAGCTATGGCAAATTCGATAAAGAGTATAACATACTTAATTTCTGCTGTGGGATTCGGTGTAATAGTCATCATGATTTTAATCATGTTTTACTTGAGTAAAAAGATAACTTATCCAATAACCCTTTTGTCTATTGCAGCTAAAAAAGTCGCAAAAGGTGATTATGATGTAATTGCAGAAAAAACGAGTCAGGATGAAATCGGGGAACTCTCTGATATATTTAATACAATGATTAAAAAAATAAAAGAGGATTTTGAAAAGATTGAAAAGCAAAAAGCAGAGCTGGAGGATTACAGCAGAAACCTTGAAAGAAAGGTCCAAGACAGGACTATAGAAATAGTAAGAACATTAGAGAAAAGTAAAATAACACAAAAGCTATTGGAAGAAAGCAATTTGCAGTTTGAAAATTTATTTAACAACATGCGGGAAGGATTCGCAATACATGAAATAGTATGTAACGAAAAAGGCGTGCCTGTAGACTATAGGTTTTTAGAAGTAAATAAGGCTTTTCAGGATATTACAGGTTTGAAAATTGCTGATATAAAGAATAAAACTGTGTTGGAGATAATGCCGGGGATTGAATCATACTGGATCAAGGAATATGGCCGTGTGGCTTTGACAGGAGAACCTTTTCAGTTTGAAAATTATTCAGAAGTTATTGGAAAGCACTTTTCAGTTAATGTTTTTAGTCCGGCAGAAGGAAAGTTTGCAACGGTATTTACGGATATAACCAGGCAAGTACTTTCAAGAGAAACAATTAAAAGAGAAAAGTATATACTTGAAAGAATTCTTGATGATACACTATCCGGATATTGGGATTGGGACCTGGTCAACAATACGGAATATCTAAGCCCTGGACTTAAGAAAATGTTGGGGTATGAAGATCATGAGCTGCTGAATTCACCGGAAACCTGGCAGAGATTAATATTCTCAGAGGATTTGCCGATGGTTATGAAGTGCTTTAACAAGCATGTTGAAAGTTTAGGAAGTGTTCCCTTCTATAACGAAGTAAGATATCACCATAAAGATGGTTCCACAGTATGGGTGATCTTTGCAGGTCATGTCGTAGAATGGGATGCTGACAATCGGCCCTTGCAAATGGTTGGATGTCATATCAACATTACAGATATAAAAAAGCTGGAGAAATCATTGAATCAGGAAAGAGAACTGCTTAAGGCTACTTTGCTGTCTATGGGAGATGGTGTTATTTCCACCGATAAAGATGGAAAGGTTAAGATTGTAAATGCTGTTGCTGAGGAACTAACAGGTTGGACACATGAGGATGCTTATGGAAAACCTTTTGAAGAGGTATTCAATATAGTAAATGAGGATACAAGAGAAAAGTGCGGGAATCCTATTGGGAAAGTACATGAAACCGGTGAGACTATTAAAATTTGCAATCATACAATTCTTATATCCAAGGATGGTGTGGAAAGGCCGATTGAAGATAATGCAGCTCCGATTAAAGATGAGAATGGGGACACTAGTGGAGTTGTAATGATATTCAGGGATTTCACTGAAAAGAAAGAAAAACAGGAAAGAATAGAATACTTGAGCTTTCATGATCAGTTAACAGGCTTATTTAATCGGAGGTTTCTTGAAGAAAAATTAAAGGAAATGGATTCAAAAAGAAATCTTCCCCTTACCCTTGTTATGCTTGACGTCAATGGCTTAAAGCTGATTAATGATGCCTTTGGCCATTCGGTAGGGGACAAGGTCTTGCAAAAAGCGGCAGAAATTGTAAAAAGAGAATGCCGCTCTGATGATATTATTGCCAGGTTCGGAGGAGATGAGTTTGTAATCCTATTACCTCATACTAATTCTATTGATGTTGAGATGATATTGAGAAGAATTGATACCCTTATTGAAAATGAGAGAGTGGATTCCATTAACCTGTCTGTTTCTTACGGCTGGGCAACCAAGAATAAAGCAAGTGAAAACACTGCAGATATTTTCAAGATAGCTGAAGACCACATGTATAGGCGTAAACTGACAGAAAGCAAAAGTATGCACTATAAGACAATAGAAATAATTCTAAAAACTCTGCATGAAAAAAGTGAAAGAGAAAAGAAACATTCAGAGCGTGTTAGCCAGCTTTGTGAATCTATAGGAGTTGCTTTAGGTTTAAAGAATGAAGATGTCAGAGAGCTTAGAACTACAGGCTTGATGCATGATATAGGGAAAATTGCTATTGATTTAAGTATTCTTGATAAACAAAGCCAGCTTAATGACTCCGAATGGACGCAAATACAAAGGCATCCGGAGCTGGGCTATCAGATTTTAAGATCTTTGAATGAATTTGCCAAAATAGCCGAATATGTTTTGGCACACCATGAAAGATGGGATGGAAAGGGATACCCCAGAGGTTTAAAAGGTGACGAGATACCTTTGGAAGCCAGGATTATCGCTGTTGCTGATGCTTATGATGCAATGACCAGTGATAGACCTTACCGGAGAGCCTTAAGCAAGGAAGTTGCAATGAATGAAATAAAAAATAATGCAGGGATTCAGTTTGATCCGCAAATTGTTAAGATATTTATTGATGTGTCAAAAAATTAATCACGGAACAAGGAGACGGTTTGTGTCCTGTCCCCTTGTCCCGTTGTTATATATCCGCTGTATCAGCTTCCTAACTGTGATTTAACCTGCTGGACATCCTGGTTATCCGCCATCATGGCCGGCTGATAAAAGCCCTTTGATTGGGCAAGCTTGAAAAGCTCATACTGAGATGTTTCACAGTTGTCCCTGATCTGCTGAATTGCTGACCTGAGGTTGGGATTGGCACATTCAGATATTACATTTGCATAGGTTGTCAGGCTGCTTTTAACCATCGAAAGTGCATCATTCACCATAATCTTGTCTTCCATGTTTATCCTCCTTAGCTTAAATATGATAGTAGCTGTTGTTTTGTTTTCATAGCATCCTGAGCCGATTTTTGGAAATATGCTTTTACTTGCGGATCAGTACACTGTTGTGCGTAGGTCTGCAATTTCTGATGTGATGTATCATGTGCAGCTATAAGATGCCGCAAATTTTGTAGCTCCTGTTGATTTAACTGTGACATACAATCATACTCCTTTCACATTTTTCTAATAGTTATTGTCTACAATTAGAATTTTAATATTCAAGGATACGATGCAAAAACACAGCGGTTTAGAACAAGTACTACACCTCGTCAAGCTTTATATGCTTTCTTCAAGTGTGTAGTTGATTATGGAAAGGTAGTGATATTTGATATCATTTTATATAATAAGCATGTAGAAGATGGTATAATGGTAAAAAAGAGGAGGGATGAACTATGGACCAACATACTAAATTTGTCGTTGATGCCAGGGTAAAAAGGACTATAGAAAATTTAGAGAACAATAATATCTCAGCTTACAGAGTAGAAACCGAAGAGGAGACACTTAAAAAGATAGAGGAGCTCATACCTGCAGGAAGCACAGTGGGTTTGGGTGGCTCTATGACACTTTTTGAAGTGGGTGCTATTGACTTTCTCAGAAAAGGTAATTATGAGGTTTTGGATAGATATAAAGAGGGCTTAACTCCAGCAGAGATGAAGGAGATTTTCAGAAAAAGCTTTTTTGCTGATGCTTATTTGACAAGCAGCAATGCTATTACTGAAAATGGAGAGCTTTATAATATAGATGGAAATGGCAACAGGGTTGCAGCTATGTTATACGGACCCGACCGGGTAATCGTGATAGTAGGAATCAATAAGCTGGTGAAGGATGTAGATCAGGCTATTTTAAGAGTAAAAGAAACAGCCGCCCCTGCCAATAATAAACGACTTAATAAAAACAATCCATGCACTAAAGTAGGATATTGTATGGATTGTAATGCAGAGGAAAGAATCTGCAATGAGTATACTTTAATTAGAAGGCAGGGAGTAAAGGGAAGGATTCACATAATTATTGTGAATAAAGAACTTGGTTATTAATAGCTTGATACACTTTCTTCAAGTGTGTAGTTGACTCAAATGAAAAAACATGAACATAAGCCTCTATATCATCAAGATGTTGATATACCAATCTTTCGTTTATTCCAGGCGGAGCATATACCGTATAAAGAACCTGCCGGGTTGTCGAACTAATTCTTGTTCGTGAATCAGGTCCTCTTAAAATACTGGAAATAACTCCTTCGGAATCAGTAAGCATCATGTCTCCGGAGATTGTTGACATTTCATTGCCGTTAATATTTGTGTAATGCTCTTTGCCTGTTGAGATCTTCAAATGCAAGGGCATTTTTATTTTCTCCAGATCGTGTCCGGCAGTCAGAAGCATATTTTTCAATTCCGCCATGAACATTGCTTCAACCAATGCAGATATGCTTGGGATTGTTTTTCCTTTAATGATTGATTCCAACTGTAGCAAAACATGATAACTATATCCGAATTTCCTGTAGTAAGAATTATAAACATCCAAGGGATGAACCTGTTTTAATTCTTTGGAGGACAATTGGCCGTATTTCTCCCTTAGTGAATTTGCGAGATCGTGTTTTATCTTATTTAACTTTTCATTATTGGGAGTATTTGATACATCTTGTATTATTAAAACGCCGATTGATGAATCCGGATAATGACCGGATAATTCATTTTGAAAAGTAATCATATTTCTATTTCTCCTTCTATAATTTTATTGGTATTGTTTGTATGATTATGCTATAATCATACAAAATAAACTGGTATAGAACCAGTACCAGTTAAGTGCAAGTTTGAGCAGTCCAGTTGGAGGTTGTATGTGGGGAATAGAATTACTGAGGCAAAGGGAAGTTTCATTGAAACGACAAATTTATCAGACTCTAAGGGATCAAATTATTAACGGGCGGATAGAAGCGGGGGAAGTATTGCCATCCACACGTGAGCTTGCGAAGCAGTTGGCAGTATCACGCAATACCGTGTGTGAAGCATATGAAATGTTATTGGCCGAAGGCTTTATTTTATGCCGCCAGGGTTCTCCTACACGGGTTGCTGAAGGTTTATATATCGACAGGTCACCAGGCGCCGAAGCTTATGAAGAGCCATCGCGGCATGCTCAGCCCATACTGGCTGATTTTCGTACAGGACAGCCTGACTTGCGGCATTTTCCACGTTTTCAATGGTATCAGATATTACGAAAAGCTTATGAGGAGATGCCTCTATCTCAGCTTGGTTATACAGGGCCGGAAGGCTTGCTTCACTTGCGTGAAGAAATTGCAGCCTGGCTTTTTCGAAATAAAGGGCTTGTAATTAACTCTCAGAATATTTTTGTTACAGCAGGTTCAACCCATGGGCTGCACTTGATCTCCGATTTATTGTGCCGGGATGGGAAGGGAATTTTGATGGAGGACCCCTGTCATATGGGGATGTTACAGGTATTCCGGAGCAAAGGATATCCGGTATATCCCATTCCTGTGGATGCACAAGGGCTTCAGGTTGAATATCTTGAAGAGAAAAGTGCTTGTGCCGTATATGTGACCCCATCCCACCAGTTCCCATTGGGAGGTATCCTTCCGGCCAACCGGCGGGCGGCATTAATACGGTTTGCCAAGGAAAAAGGAATTTATATTGTGGAAGATGATTATGACAGTGAGTTCCGGTATTGTGGAGAACCCGTTGCACCGCTTTATTCCATGGACCCGCAGAGAGTAATCTATGTCGGCACCTTCAGCAAGGTTTTATTTCCGGCACTGCGCATTGGATATGTAGTGCTGCCCCGTCAGCTTCATGCCCGATGGAGATATCTCCGGACCCATACGGATGTCCAGAATCCGCCTTTTGAACAAGCAGCACTGGCTGAATACCTGCGCTCCCGCAAGCTGGACAGATATATTCAGAAGATGCGGAGGTTATATGGAGAAAGACGGCAGGTGCTTCTACAGTCACTGGAAGAGAAATTCGGCAAAGAATGGCATTCATGGGGAGATGCTGCCGGGCTGCATATTGCCCTGGAGTTTCCGGGAATGTGTTTTGATAAGCAGTTTGTTAATAGCAGCAAGAGAAGTGGAATTCGTATTACTCCTGTGGAATATCACAGTATTTGCAAGGGCAAGCATCAGGATAAGCTGTTACTGGGTTATGGACATTTGGAACCTGAGGAAATCCTCAAAGGAGTATCCCTGATGTATGAATTTATTAAGGATTATTTTGATATTTTTCATACTCAAATAAAGTAACAGAACTGAGGAAAGAATCATAAACTGGATATGGATACTAATTCACTTATTGATTTGACAAAAAAAATGATATAGACTAGTGTTGGAAATAATATCAAATGTTGATTATATCAATAGAAGTTTTTGGAGGACATGCATGGCTACTTTAAAGGACATCGCCAGAGAAGCAAATGTCAGCGCTACCACTGTGTCAAATGTTATACACGGAAATCACAAGCGTGTTGCACAGGAAACAGTTGAGAAGATTAAAATGATAATTGAAAGAACCAATTACATACCTAATATGACCGCCAGATCTTTGGTTAATAAGCTATCGAAGATTATCGGCGTTATTAATCATGTAGTGCCTGAAAAGAGTGGGAACTTTATTTCAGATCCGTTCCATAGTGTTGTTATTGAAGGGATTGAAGAGAAGCTCCGCGAAAAAGGCTATTATTTAATGATACGCACCGTGTACACTGAAGAGGAGCTGTTTTCATTACTACGCAACTGGAATATGGACGGTTTGATTCTAATAGGTCTGTTTCAGGATAATTTTTCTGAAAAGCTCATGAATGCCGGTGTGCCCTTTGTATTGGTTGACAGCTATATAGATAATCATAAGGTTTTGAATATTGGGATAGAGGACTGCAATGGGGGCTATACTGCTACAAAATATCTGATTGACAAAGGACATAGGAGTATAGTTTTTGCATCACCTGTAATTAAGCAAAACGGTGTTGTGGAAGAACGTTTTAAAGGATATAAGCTGGCACTTAAAGAAGCAAATATTACATTTGAGAAGAGAAATGTATACCAGCAGGAAATTACTATTACAGAGGGTATAGAGCTAGGGCACAAATTAGCCTCCAGGACTGATGTGTCCGCTATATTTGCAACTGCCGATATATTGGCCGCAGGTATCATATCCGGCCTTAGTGAAAAAGGCAAAAGGGTTCCGGAGGATTTTTCCGTGATAGGCTTTGACGACCTGTATATCAGCTCACTTACAGCGCCAAGATTGACAACGATACATCAGGATACACAAGAAAAAGGCAAGGTTGCAGCTGAGTCATTGATCAAAGTTATCGAAGGAAATTCAATTGAAAGCAATAATATAATTCTGCCGGTTAAGCTTATAGAAAGACATAGTGTGAAAGATATCCGTAATGTATTTTAACCTAAAAAACAGCAAAAATTTTTAGTTGGAGCTAAGCATTTATTTTCAGAGAGATGCTTGGCTTTTTGTGTGCATATTGCCACAAAAATTTAGCGCTGCTATATTGACAAACAATGGAAAAATGATTATAGTAAAATTAGGTTTAACGTTAAACCTGACAACAAATATTATTTTAGGGGGAAGTTAAATGAAAAAGAGCATTCAAAGACTTATTTCCTTGGGTCTGATATTAACGATGCTTTTATTGGCAGGCTGTGTGAAGAGTAATACAGAGACAAGCAAACCGGCAGATGCTCCGGCACCGGCACCAGAAGAAATAACACTTAAGCTTGGTATCTGGCCGGAAGACACATTGACTGATGATATCAAGATGCATGAAAAATGGGTAGAAGCCTTTAACGCCAAGTATCCCAATGTCAAGGTCGTGCCTGCATACTATAAGTATGCGACAGATACTTTTGTTTCTTTAGCCGAATCAGGAAATCTCCCTACAGTTTTTGAATCCTGGTATACAGAACCGCAAAAGCTTATTGAAGGTGAATTTGTAAAGGACATTACTGCTGAGCTTAAAGAACTGGGCTGGGATAATGCCATGAATCCCACCATTAAAGATTTACTGTCCAAGGACGGCAAAATCTATGGTATTCCTCGAGACGGATATGCATTAGGCTTGATGATAAATGTTGAATTGTTTGAAAAAGCGGGATTAGTGGATGCCAATGGTGTTCCCCAATATCCAAAAACCTGGGATGAGCTTGCACAAACTGCAAAGACAATAAAGGATAAAACCGGAAGTGCAGGAATATGTATTTTAGCAAAGGATAATGCCGGTGGATGGCATTACTCCAGTATTGCCTGGGCTTTCGGCGCACATATGGAAGTGGAGAAGGACGGCAAATGGATTGCACAGCTTAACTCACCTGAAAATATTGCAGCAATGAGCTTTGTAAAGGATTTGCAATGGAAATATGGTGTTCTGACAGCTAATCCTACAAATGAGGATTGGGGTACCGGCTTCAAGGCTCTTGGAACCGGAGAGGCTGCAATGTATATTGGAGCAAATGACGCTGTAAATCAGCCAACCCAGGTTAATAAACTGGATGTTAAAAAGCTTGCTCTTGTACCTCTGCCTGCAGGGCCGGGGGGGCAATATTCATTAATGGGCGGTACACCTTATATGTTCTCAGCTAAAGCTACTTCTGAAGAGGTTAAAGCAGCACTTAAATATATAGAAATTATGGGAAAGGCTCCGGTAGCAACAGAAGAGTCTATAGCCGGAATGGATGCGGATGCAAAATCCAAGGTTGCATCCGGAACACCTGTTATTCCTGACTTCCCTGCATGGACTGCACCGGATTTCTTAAAAGCCAAGGAAGAAGTTATTGCAAAGAACTCAAATGTTGACATGGCACTTTATAATGACTACTATAGCATGTTAAAGAAACAAGGCAACCTGCATCTTGAAGAACCTAAGCTCACTCAGGATATGTATGCAGAACTGACCAAGGTGCTTCAAGCTGTATTAACCGACAAAAATGCAGATGTTACAAAGCTTCTTGATACTGCAAATGCTAATCTTCAAAGTCTGTTGGACAGCCAGGTAAATAAATAATAATATTAATTATAACGAGGCCCAAAGATGTCCCCTACCTCTATAGGTGGCGGGTACCGAATTAGCTTTACAGGCGGTGGGAATATCCCCTGCCTCGTTGAAACGGTGTGTTGTAATTGCATACGCAATTACTTCCGTTGTTATAATAATTGATATATACACCGTGAAAGGAAGGGACACTCCCTACTTTCACGGTGTATGTACTAAATACCGGGCCTGCCCGTTTATAACAGCAAGGGAGGGGGGATTCAATTGCTTGATCGGAGACTTGAAGTGCGAAAAAAAAGGAATATGAATTATAAAGTGTCGGATGCCGCAAAACAAAACATATCAGGATGGATAATCATGGCGCCTACCCTTCTGTTATTTGCTTTTTTTGTTTGGGAGCCGTTGCTGGCAAGTATCCGCCTTTCACTCTACAGTGCAAAAGGCATGAGAACTATAGAATTTGTAGGCTTTAAAAATTACATAGATGTGTTTCACCATCCC